>Ga0209489_102028_pt1 | contig 41655 bp, 25 predicted proteins | sample SiratrowhiteBW_FD_187527 | JGI IMG/M metagenome (GOLD analysis project Ga0209489, IMG submission 187527) | Root nodule microbial communities of legume samples collected from California, USA - Siratro white BW (SPAdes) (version 2) | ecosystem: Host-associated > Plants > Roots > Nodule | place... | reverse complement strand
TAAAAAAAAAAAAAAAAACTCATGTATATTTGTATATTAAATAATTATGCATATGCTTGATTTTAAAAAAAGTCATATAACTTATTATAAGAGAATCGTTAACATGATATGTCAATCTCGAGGGTGTAAATTTTAATTTACTATGAATGTTTGGATAAATAACCAATGATTATCATTCACATTGAAATTCTGATTCTTATGCTCTGTCATGCAAATCAGTTTGTATTTATTTAATTATTTATTTTAAGTATAATTATCTATCATTAATATATTTTTATTTTCTGTTTTCTTTTTCATCCCGTCAAACATTCCAGTTGACTTTCATATTAATAAAAATAGAGGAAAAAAATCACTTTATACCCCTTTTCTCCCTTAAGTTTTAGACTTATAAATCTTTTGTTCAGAATAATAGAAATGTTTTATGACATCAAGATTAGCAGGACAAAACCTGATTTATTTAAGAACAAAGGAGTCAACCTAAGGTGCAATTTTGTAGATTTATGTATACTGACTATTTTTTGTTACATAACAAATACTTTTTCTTTTTAAGGCAAAAACAGATTTTTGTTTATACTCTGGATGGTGAGATAAGAAAGACAAAGAGTTTATTTTATAAATTATGGGGTGCTGGAAGAAAAGGCCTACATGTTTCATTTTTTCTTCCTGATTGATTGATCATTTGTTCATTCATCTTGGTACCCATTGAATCATCTTTTTGCTTTCTTCTTCATATTCAATCAAAATGGATTCTTGAAGAAGCCCACACTAGAGCTCTAACCCAGCTGTTTCTTCTTGCACTTCTATGGTTTCCTTCTCTACCTCCATACTTCTGAAAATACTAAAAATATTCTTTTTAAATTTGTGATGATTTATATTTTGAATTACACTGCTTAGAATATAATTTTTGTATTTCAGATTATATTCTGAATTTTATTATGTAGTGTATTTTAAATTACATAACCTTGAATAAAGAGGAGTGTAAGAAAGTTTATTTATTTGTTCATTAAAAATAAAACAATAATTTTCTTCCTCCATGAGATGCAAAAGGAAATCATAGAGGCGTAGAGAGAATCAGTCATCCATGACTCAAATACTTAAGACAAATTCTTCTTCCACCCCCATATCCTCTTCTTGCACCCTCATATAATTTTTTTATTTCAAAGTTACCCTTCATGAAATTACATAAATATCCCTATCTTAATAAAACCCCTCCCCTTTCCAACCGGATGACAAGGCCATCCGGTTTACTTTTTTTGAAAATGAGAACCGGATGCACCCCCCATCCGGTTTACAGTTTTTTGAAATTGTGAACCGGATGGGGGTGCATCCGATTCTCATTTTTTTTAAAAAATACAAACCGGACGACCTCATCCGGTTCTCAACCCAGCAGATCGAAAAATCTTCCGTTCGTTATTCAAAATCTTTCAATTAATCCTTCATAGAAGCATTAGGTAACCAATTTGTGATGTTTATTAGCAATTAGTAGGTGATATTGATGATTAGAATAGTTGATTTGGAATTTGGGGGGCTGTCGATGGCGAATTTGAGAATTTTCAGATCTGCTGGGTTGAGAACCGGATGAGGTCGTCCGATTTGTATTTTTTTTTTAAAATGAGAACCGGATGCACCTCCATCCGGTTCACAATTTCAAAAAATGATAAGGGTATTTATGTAATCTCATGAAGGGCAGTCATGGAATAAAAAAATTATATGGGGGTGCAGGAAGAAGGTATGGAGGTGGAGGAAGAATTAGTCCATACTTAAACCAATCCATTTCCCCTTGGCCCAATCCATTTTCCCCACTTACTTTCAGTTTCTAGCTATTTTCTGCGTTATCATTAACCATCTAAAACTTAGTTTTCAAAATCTGATTTATTAAATAGCACATAAAAAAAACACAACCAAAGTAAAAGATTTTATACTTTTATATATATATATATATATATATATATTAAAGTATGTATTATGTCATATATAATAACGGATTGTAATACCATAAAATTTTATAGATATGATTTATACGGAAACAATTTTGTAACTAAATGAATTTAGATGTGAATTTTTCTAATAAAATACCATTGAATAGGTAAGAGTTGGTAAAATATATAGTGATGTTATTTAAACCTTCTTTAAGTATATAAGCATATAAACATGCTAGTATTTTAAAAATATTTAATTGATTTTTTGTATAATTAAAACTCCTAAATCATGATAAAAATTTTATAATGTAAATCATGATACAATTTCATTGATTTTTTTGTATATTTTTATTAGACAATAAATAATGTAAATCATGATACAATTTTTATAATTATTTATAAAAATTAGTACAAATATTAAAATTGGTCAATTCATAAACAAAGCTTCAAAAATAAGTAAATGACATAAATGGTTAACATGATAGAGCAAAAGATAATGATTAAAGAATCACGGTTTTTTGAGATATTTTTTCACTATTCACAATAGTGTGTATGCGAATTTATGATATAATATTAAATTTTTAAATAGGTATGTGAGTTTAAATTATATATTAGTTATGAAACTTAAGAATTTAAATAAACTAGTAAATATGTAATTTCAATTTGCTCTAATGAAAATCGATATCATTAAACCAACAATATTATAATAGGCCGATTTATTACATATTTAACAGCTCTTTAAATAATTTTTTTTTAAATAAATTTTAAATGTTTCATGAGTGATATTTAGGTTGTTTATTCAATAATTTTTAAATTGAATATTCAACAATTTATAAAAAAATTTGTTTAAGATTTAAAAAAACATTTATTTTTATTTATTTTTCTTTATTATCATGATAACATTTTAAACTAAAATATATATTAATTTTTTCTCATAGTTGTTCAATTTTTTTTATTGTAATAACCGACATAATTCTCATCCTATAGTATGACACATTAATGTCAAACTTCAGAGATATAATATATATAATCTCTTAACACTTCAGATCCTATTACATATATTTTAATTTAACAGACACTTTAATAATAGAATAAATACTGGTGAACTTAAATAAAAATATTTACTTAATTAGATATCTAATGTGTAAAAAAATAAAAACTAGTGTGTATTCGAAATAAGATTCGAGCTGAACCTAAAATTTATTTAATTCATTAATTAATTTTTTTAAGCAAATGTTTTTTTACCAGTTTAAAACAATAAAAAATTAACAAGAATAAAACCCCAATTAGAGTGATAGGTATGGGTATAAAAGAAGGGTGAGTTTCTATCTCGTCCTTAGGGTTTGGTTATTAGGGTTTTCGCTGTTTGGTTTCAGTCCAACACTCGGCGCAGTCGAACATCCAGAAGACAAAGCGAAAATGGTAATCTTCAATCAAAATCACAATCTCTATCCTTCAATTTGTAATTGTTGCAGTAGCGATAGCGATTCCGCTGCGCTTTCGGCGTTTGATTTGTGTCTGATTTTGTTGTTGTTGTTGTGGTTGTTTGCAGCCGTCGCACAAGACCTTCAGAATCAAGAAGAAGTTGGCGAAGAAGATGAGGCAGAACAGGCCCATCCCCTACTGGATCCGCATGAGAACCGACAACACCATCAGGTACGAATTCCCTACCTTTCGTATAATAACGGTTCGGTTCGCTTTACGCTTTTCAAGCTGAAGGTTCTGTTTTCCCTTTCAGGTACAATGCTAAGCGCCGCCACTGGCGTCGTACCAAGCTTGGATTCTGAGGTGTTTGCTCTGCCTCGGTTCGGTTTATCCAATTAATTAGTTTTTGTTTTTTTGGTTGAGGCAAAAACTTGGTTTTGGAGATTTTTATGTTTTTAATTTACTTGAAGACTATATTGTGTAAGGAAACTTATTGTAGTTGATACTATTGGTGCTTTGCACCGCTTTCTAAAGTATTTTGGAATTCTTCTCAATTTGTGTTATGGATTATTATGAGTTCACATTTAATTTTGTTTGACTTGCTGATTATTATCTCTGTGTATGCGAGACATAGTGGTTTAGGTTACTTTATTCTGTTTTCAACGGTAGGTAATAATGTTTATGTCCTTTGGTGCTTTCGTTTTTCGTCATTATTGACATTGTGCATAACATTTCGTAGCAATTGTACCTGAAGTGGTTGGAAATTTTGGTTTGTGATTGAGATGTTATCATAAGGAAGGTTGTGTTCAATTTTGACATTGGAAACTTTGAAATCTTTTCGTGTGCCCTTTCCAGGTTACTTGTCATTAGTTTGTGTGTTTTGAATTTTTTGTCTGGTGCATTAGAATTCATTGAATGGAGGTGCAGATTTTATGTGAATGGTCTCCGGGTTATTGGTGCTGCAAAAATGCACAGTGTTAACCTGGCAAATTCTTTTTTTTTTTTGGTTTAAATTGCTAAGTGATAAATCTATAGAACAACTATCTTGTGACTTGTGCACTCTTTTTACTTGTTTTATCATGGATTTTGATTTAAACTTGGTTTGTTGTTCCAGCATGACTTTTCAGTCAAATGCTATACTTATTTTTCATCTTCCAAATTACTTCCTGAACGCTACGCATCTATTTTGAAATCAGTTTTGGAGTTTTTCCCGTAAAATTTTTGGGGCTGCAATATATAGAAATATTTTGTTCTTCTGTATAATGCTAATAGTATGATCTATTTGATTATAATAAGTTCACTGATAATGTGATTTAATATTTATAGGTCTTGGATGTCTAGTTTAATGTTAGAAATAGTTTGGGTTTAACTATTAGGTGGATAATGAGATGCACCAAAGTTTAATAGACATTGGGTTGTTCTGTAAGGTGTGTTTTGAAAACGTTAGAATTTAGGGCGTGTGATTTGGTAAAGGAAGACTTGGCTATATAATATGTTGTTGAGATTTTATTAACTAAATATTGCATATGTTGACTTGTCTTGTTGACTAAATATTATTTTGACATTTTCGATTGAAATTTTATTACATTGAATATATGTTTTGCTACTTTATTTTATTATTGATATGTTTTTACTTAAAATGTTTTAATATATTATTGTTTAAATAAAGACTCTGATAATGCTTTTAATCATTTATTAAAGACCAGAACATTTGCTTATTGACTAGGTCATTGTTTTGGGACAAAAAAAGATTCCTGTAAGAATTTTCATGGGTTAAGTTGTTGTAAAGTGACCACTTGTGTTAATTCTGAACTTCTTTTGTATTTTGAGGATTGCTTCTGATCGTTGTATGTGATGAAAGGTGCAAAGGGTTATTGTATGATTGAGTTCAAAGTTAAGAATGGATGTTAATAATGGGGAAAACACTAGTTTAGGGATTTTGTCTGTTTACAGGGGACAATTTTCTAAACTTAGATGCTTCTGAGTTGTTGACCTGACCTAGGTTGTAACATTGGATTGTGCATCCTGTCCAAAGGGAATGTGATAGCTTGTTTCTTCTTGAGTTATATTTTGGTCCGTAATAAAAATGTTGCATTGTTGTTTTGATTTAATAGTGATTTTGAGATCTTGAATGGACCATGGCAAATGGAAGCGGGATCTAGAATTCGTTTTGGTAATTGCTGATCTTGATTTAGCTTTACGTGAAAATACTGATCTTGTGAACAAGGAACATTTTGGTTATGTGGGAGAGGTATAATAGGTGGAGTTTGATGGCTATTGAGACGACTACTTTTGAACATCTTTTAATTGTATTTCTAGAGAAAATGACAGCTAAGCAGTTGCTCACCGCTTTAGGAGAGAGGTATTAAGTATATGGCGTTGTTGAGTCTCGATATCTGAGGAAAAAGCTAGCAGACATGAGAGATATGATTAAATTGGGCGCGTAAGGAATTTCTTTATGAAGACGGTTCACATTCAAACGGAGTTGAAATCTCACTAAATTGACCTTAATGATAAATTCATTGTTTAACATGCCTTAGGCAGTGTACCCGTCGTTGGCGAGAAAGGAAGGGTAAATGACCTTACTGGCAAGTGTGCTTCTAAGAGGAACTAAAGAAAGAAAAGAGTGACATGGTCCTGTTATATGTCCATGACAAACTCACTTCAGGGCAAGGGACATTGGTATTTGGTGTGTCAAGTGTAAGGAGAAGAGCATAAAAAAATTGGTATTTGGTGTTTCAAGTGTAAGGAGAAGAGCATAAAAAAATTGAAGGTGATAACTTAGCTTTGTTTTGTCTTGAGTTTAGCATCGTTGATATATTCGTGGTGTCTGGGTTTGACGTTCATATTGGCGTGTCGTTACAAGGTTTCAAAAAAAAAAATCCATTTTGGTATCTTGAAGTATTTGTGGAGAAAGTTGAAGATGCAGCCTGGTTTTAACTTGACGAATTTGAATTTGTTTTGAGAAATGTATTTTATGTAGCTTCTTTTAGGAGAAATTTGATTTCTATTTATTATTTAGACAAACTTGGGGTCAATTTTACTTTTAGTGAAAGGAGAATAAATTTGATATTGAACTTCAAATTATTGGTGCCCCTTTACATTCCTAACAGAGCTCTTAGTAATTTTGCTCGTCCTTTTGAGTTATGGATAGGAAGAAAACCTAGTCTAAACCAACTTCACAGTCTGAGACTCGCTACTCAGCCGTTGGATATCTACACTAACCATCAATTCAATATAAAATCATTTACATAGAGACAAATACTTTCTTTAAAACAAGCTGTGTATTGTGATTGAAAAGGTTTATATTTCAACATAAAATAACTGAAAATGGGATTAAAAAGTAATGCATGACTGGTTTGCTTGTTCAAAAAACAGAATCATCTTATTATCTCAATAATGTTCCTTTTGATTGAGAGGACGGAAATAAAGGGAAAAGAATTATATATATATATATATATATATATATATATATATATATATATATATAATGAATAACAAAATGTTGTTTGGTTGAAAAAAAAACTAGTGAAAAGAAAGATAATTTTATTTATAATAATAATAGTGAAAATAAAACACTCATAATTAATTAAAATTTGTAAATCAAAAGAACTATTAATAAATTATTTGTTATAATTTATAATAAATGCAATGGGTTTCTCTAATTAGATATTTTTTTTACTCTTAATAATATTTTAAAGTTATATTACAAAATTCAGAAGGAAGAATATTGATGTAAAAATTAAAAATGAAATTAATCAAATGGACAAGAAAAAGAAAAAGAAAACTAAAAAAAAGTGGAAAGTGAGTTACACCTAGATTAAAAACAATAACTACTAAAAGAGGAAAAAAAACTAATAAATAGTGGAGATAAAAGATAACTGCTTATTTTTTAAAATAAACAATAATTAATATATTGTACCCCTGAGGTATAATATATTAAATACTGATACCTAGTTATGGAAGGAAATGCATGAGGCACATATTTTTAATGCAACCGCTGTAAAAAGAATATGAGTAAAACTAAAAAGTGTCGAAAGTAAATGGTACCTTAAGGCTTCATTCTATAGACGGACCATGTACTTTTTGCCTTATTTGTTACCCCCAATTAAAACCACATGGATAATAAATGATGTGTTTTAACAGTGTTGGTCACTCACTTGGTCCATCCACCACCTTTTTTGGACTATTCATCATTTTAGATCTCCAATGCAGTTCTTTAATTTGTCTTGCGTGAGCAGGAATTTGGGTTCGCCAAAAAAACATAATATTTTGGCTTCTGATTTCTCATTACAATATGTTGGGTTATACATGATTGACTTAACAGGTTGCTAGTGATATTTTGGCTTTATGTACTGAATTTCACACCCTATGGAATGGAAGATAACAGATCCAATTTTATACAAATTCAATACACTGTGGAGTCTATACACAATCCACCTCCACCCAAAAAAAGTGAAACTAATTTCTTCTTTACATCTGTTATGAACAATCTAATGCTCTCTCCCCCTATTTAAGGTAAACACCCTTCCCAAATGAATGTTCTTATAGTATGTCGTGGATCTATCTGTAACTTGGAGTATTTGGAAAAAAGATTATGTCTTGAGCATTACATAGCCGCCATGGATGCCCTTCATTCTTACTGTCATAAAGCTGATAGGTACCATCAATGACGACAATTCACAGCAAGAGGGGCATGTTGCTTCACTTGTGAAACTCTTAGTGTTCCTCCAAGCTCCATGGGAACAAGAGGGATAAGTGAGTGAAGAACATCTGTGATGAGGGGGCGATAACTAGGTTCTGGTTGCACGCATAACACAGCTACAGCAGCAACCTATAAAGTACAAAACCCATTTAACAAAAGTACATCTTTTTTTGTTAGGGAAAGTACCTAGTACTAGCAGCATCATTGGGAATATAATATGGAAAGTGGGAAATGAGCTTTGAATTTTGAATTCCAGGATCACAAACCTGGTACAAGTGTTTGGGATCCATTGTGTCCTTAATCACTGGATCCACAATGTTTGGAAGCTTGGTTCTGTCCGTGAGCTGTGGCATGGCCTGCAATCATAAATAGTTATGTACCTTACACTGTGTTCCATACTTATGGGTGCATGAGATGAAAAGTAGCCCATACCCATGTGACAATAGACTGGCATTGCGTCGGTGCCAGTTTTTCCACTGGCTTCCTTCCTAATAGCAGCTCCAATAGCACCACCCCAAAAGCATACACATCACTTTTATCACTTAATTTACCTGTAAAATAATTTGCAGCCTCCTCAATAATTAAATCTACAAGCTTTCCTACTGATGAATTTCACATTGGTACATGAACTTGCTTTGGTATGAATCCAAGACTTTTCTTCATGATAATATTAGAAAAACTATTGGTATAGTAACTCAATTGAAATGAAATCCCTCTCAACAGTTAGAGCCATCTCAAATTTTCAAATGAAACCATCCAATGTTTCACATTTTTCAGACAAGAATAAATTCCATTTCTAAAGCGAGAGACATACACTTCAAAATAAAGTGCTCTAATGACCATTGATTAGAAAACAAAAGCATGAGATTGTTATTAACTTCAAAATTTGTTCCGTGTGTATTCATTTGTTATCACATGCCCCATTTGGTCAATTTGAATAATGTGAAAATGTGACTTTTCAACAGGGCAGGTATATGATTGTATGTCCAAGATGAGAACAAGATACACAGGTCATATGTTTCATACCCACCCTAAATTCGTGACGTCATTGAAATGAAAGAGGACTAAGAAAAACAATTTCTTGGATCTGGTTTGCTAAAGGGTTGTAATATATTGAAATACCCAACTTGTCAAACCAATGCATATGGCGTACAATGATAACAGGTTTAGTTGGCATACCATCTAGAAGATACTCCGGTGCTACGTATCCCAAGGTACCCGATAGTTTAATGTTCTTCTTGCTTTGGGACCCATCAGTTATGGCTAGACCAAAATCAGACAGCTGAATCCACCACCAATAAGTTCCAAGATGCCAAATACATAATAATTTGAAGCTTAGGTGAATAGAATACAACAAAAGATGAAAACAATTGGTAATGGAAAAGGGAAGTAACTTTATGATGTCATTTTCTTACCTTGGCATTGAAGTTTGCATCTAAGAGAATATTAGAAGATTTCATGTCTCTGTGGATCACTGCAGGGTAGCAGTGCTCATGCAGATATTCTAGTCCTCTGCCAGCATCCCAGAAGAATGTTAATACCACTATAATGAACAGAAGAGAAAGATCAAATCTTTTTCACGGAACATTACCTTGCTGTGTCAAGGGCAATCTTCATCCTCATGTGCCAAGTCAATGCCGAGCCATGAGTAGGTCCTTCAGCATAAGATTTTGGAAAAGAATGACAAATAAGAATCTAGTAACCGAGAATCAAGTGTTGTTTGTTTGTTTGTTTACTGTTTCTGAATTTTATTTGTCTTTTGAACACATCTGAGGGTGTTTGCTTCAGGAACACGATTGTGTTTTCTGATTATTATCCTTTGAATCTCCAGAAGAAAACATAAAACATCTCCTAACCTTTTCTGATCTTTGGTTTTTAAAACAAAAAACGATTTTCAAAATTTAATAATTTTTGATAAAAAAAAATAAAAATCATGTCCTTTCTGCTATGCATTTAAGCATGAGATAAAATATTTTACCATGTAGAAGAGCTTCCAATGATCCATTTTGCATCAACTCATAGACAATAAACCTCGTGTCACCATCAATGCTACAACCCAGTATGGAGATTATATTCGGATGCTGAATTTTGCTCAACAAATTAACCTCGTTCTGCAATTTCATCACACCATTCAATACAAGAGAGAAAGGACCAGAAAAAAAAAAAAAAAAAAAAAAAGGTTAAAAAACAGAGAACCAACAAATGAATTACCTCGAATTCTCTCTCCGCATTTTGAGTCTCACAGTGTAGTTTTTTTACTGCAACATCGAGGTTATGATCCAAGCGAGCCTTGTAAACACATCCAAAACCACCCTCGCCCAAGATGTTACTTTCCTGAAAATTATTGGTCGTTTTTTCTATTTGCTTATAATCAACTATCGGCACAGACTCCTTCATACCAACAATTTTGATGGAACTGAATCTACTCAGAAACGGTGGTAGCGTGATCCCCTTCTCTGCATCTTGGCATTCAAAAGCACAACATAAAGGGAAAAAAGTAATCTCAGACAATACCATAGAGTCAAATTCTGAAATTTTTCTTAAAGGGTACATGAGAAACGGAACATTAGTAAATAAATAAGTACCTGGACAAGGAATTTGAACCTTTTTGGTTTTGGATTTTGTTGGACACTTAGAGTGATAAATCCAGCAACATAAGAAACTGAAAACGAGTGCAGCAAGTGAAGTGGTGGCTACCACAATAGCTATTATCACTTTCTTCTGCAGGTGATGCTGCTCTTTCCCTGCTTTAACAGTTGTCAGAATCCAAAAGTGAAAAGAATCATTAGCAAAATCAATTATTTCACAAAGATTAAGAATCCCAATGATGATAAAGAGATGAATGAGTGCCTGGAGAGAAAACAGGAGGAAGTTGAGGAGAGGAAGCAGGAGGGTCTTCAGCAGCAACACAGTGCAGAAGAAGAAGAAGAAACACACAAAAAAGGTTCATTTTCATTGTGTGATATAAGTATGCATGTAGATGGAGATATTTGGAGACACAACAAGCTTAAGGGGAGAGAGTGTGCCCTGTGTTGTGAATTGTGAACTCTTTGGAAGTTAATGTTAATGGGTGTTCTCTTCTCTTCCCTTCTCTATCTCCAAGGTTTCAAACTACTTTTTGGTTTTCCAAAAGAATGCTCTGTTTTCCAACACCTTTTGAATCTTCTTTTCTTACCTCTCTTTGTCTCTCTCATTTCTTCTTTTTTAACTCATTAATATTTGTGACTTTCTTTTTAAGTGACTAAATATATCTTCAATTCAACCAAGGATAATTACAAGGTTGTTTTGAATTACAAACCCCATTTTTATACTTTTTTTATGAATATATATACACAAATTAGTATAAGATTTGTGAAATAAACGTGTGTAATCATGTATTCAAGTGTGTATGTCATATTGTGTCGCTTTCTGAGCAGAAGAGAAAAGAAGAGTGGGGAGAGGAAATTTAATGTTGAGGTGAAGCGGCAGTCACACGACAGGCATGTGCATTTGTTCTTGTCAACTGCGCTACTCTGCTGCAACCATGAACCAACATTTTCTTCTTTCTTTTTTCTTTTTCTTTTGTTTTGTGCAAAATTTCTAAGCTTATGCAAATGAAAATGAAAGGAGTGGGAGGGTCATTCATGGGGCTGCAAAATGATGAAGACTATTAATTTGATCTTCTGAACATGACACATTCACTCGGTTAGGTGCATGTCTTTGTGGCTTTCTAACAATAACTGCATTTGCATGCATTTTTTGTTCTTGTGAAAAAAGGTAGCTCAAACTTTCAGAATTTTAGGTCCTATTAACTTAATTTTACTGTTAATTTTAATTAAAGGATTTTATTAATCAGTATTTCAAAAGGAATTGTTCATAATCATTGTTTTCTTTAACAAGCTAATGACTAACTCACAAAGAATTTTCTTTTTTTTATATACATAAGCAAGTCATTTGAGGTAAGCAAATTGTTCAAGTTTTACAGAACCTTTAAATTAAAGTTTATCAGATAACTTATTGATTAAATTTATCAGTCATGTGTCTTGACATATATCATATAACTGATCAATAATTATATTTTATAATTATATTTAATCTTAAAAGTATGTATTAAGAAACAACTATCCCTTAAATAAATCTTAATACACTAACAAATTAATAGTTAACTCTTAATTAAAAAATATTTAAGGTTTATAAAAAATTTGCACACCAACACCACCATTTTTGGAAAATATTTACTTTAACATCATCATCTTCACGAAAGTTATACAAAATAAACAACATGACTTGAGACTTACAATTTTTTAAGATAACTAAAAAAATAGTTAGTAAAAATTACAGAATTTATAAAATAATTATAAATTAATATATGATGAGTTTTTATCACTATTTATTTTGTGAAGTGATTTAGTAAAAGTAAGAGTATTTTTTTATAATTTCTATTTTTATTAGAAAAAGTTTACTTTTTACTTTTTAATGATAATGTTTTTAAAAAAAATTGAAAATTTTTAGCTATAACCTTTATTAGGAGAAATTAAGTTGTTTGAGTAAGGTGGTTTCTAAAACAATATAAATTTGATAGTAATGATATTTGTATGTAAGTGAATTTAAATCTCGCCAGAAATCAAAAAGTCCAACATTATATAAGAAATCAAATTCATAAACTCATTATTTCAATATTTTAGATTAGATGTAATGTTATTAGTTAGGTCTAGTTTTGAATCTCTTTATTAATTTAAATCCAACATACATTTGTGTGTGAGAAAGAAAGAGAGACTACGTGAGTATTCAAATATTTGTAGCTTTGCTTATGGTTTAAACAATATAAACTTAAACATTAGATAATAAAAAAAAATTCTAATCTTTGTAAATAAAATAAAATACATGACCATAACATAAGAGAGTTCACATGAATTTTAATGGATAAGTCTTAATTTTTTATAGAGATTATTTAATATTAGTCTTACATATAACACTGAATATAAGAAACATTTTATTGTCACGTGAGATATAGTTGACAATTTTAATAGTCTTAAAATTATAAATAAGGTGTAAATTATTATTGTTATTTTAGAAGAATGTATGGTAATTTCGTTCTAAACAAATTACAATATCATGTTTATATAATTAATAAATTGGCAAATCCAACACAGTGGTAATTTTGAAAATTTCAACATTTACTACCTATAAAGAAGACTTCATTAAAGTGGTCAAATATATTTTAATGGTATTAATGTGTTGTTGTTGAATCTTTTCTATGAACCTTCATACAAAGTATTAATAGTATTATGAAAGGTGATAGTTTGTCTTAGTGATTAAATCAAACAGAGACAAGTATGTTCTGTTATAATAAAAAGAAAACAATAATTAGAGTCAAGGGTGACTGACTCAGATAAAGACACACATATCCCATTATGATAAAACTCTTATAGCAATTAGGTTTAAGAAAAGTGTGTCTATTTAAATGAAGGAAACAATCATAAATTTTTTTATAAAACTCAACCTATACTTTAGGAACCTAATAATGAGTTGAAAAATCACATGTTGAGTGGAAATAAGAAAACTGAGTGGCTTGTGAAAAAAAAATACTTACAAACACATAATCTTAAGATTTTAAGTTGAAAATAAGGTCATAATCTATTATATGTTGACTTTTACTTTAGTAAATGTTTAGTTTATTAATGTGAAAAAATATCAATTATGGTAAAAGTCTTAGTTTCATGACTTTTGTCTATCAAATTAATTTTAAATAATATTAGTTTGTTTTTTAATGAGATCAATTTAATTTCAAATTCAAACAATTATATTCATTATTTTATTCAGATAAATCAATTATTGAATTGAATCCTAAACTGGTTTTTAGTTAGTTTAATTTATTATACATATTAATACTTATTTTAATAAATAAATTTAAAAAGTAATATTGGAAGACAATCACTCCCAGTCCATGATAAAGAAAAGAAAAATGTCCACACTATTGAAATTTAATAGATGAAAACCATTAAAACATAGTTTATGATATGTGTGTGCAAATACATCCTTAGGAGGCACTAAGAACTTGTAAAAACTTTAGAAGCTGCAAAACTGGTAGGGAGAAATACCATGATGGAAAAAGTTTTTATGAGAGTGGACAGCATCATAGATTGATACACCTTTAAATATAAATACACATGGTAAAATAGGAATGATAGGAGATGACATTTAGAGAAATACAAATTTGACCATTAACTACTATATAAAAATTTAGTAGAATTAATACATTAAAGACATTTAAAGTTTATAAATAAGAATTAGTTAGAAAATGGAAACTATAAATTATATATGATGACTTTTTGTAACCTTCAAATACAATATTCTCAACCATATTCCAAAAGGCAAAAACATTTTTATGAAAAATGTGTTAGGAAAAATTTAACAAAATGTTATTAGCTTCATTTGGAATGTAATTTGTCAGTGTTAATGTAGTAAATTATATGAACCAACTTGTATACTAATTGTACCTAATGCACAATAATTTTGGTGTAATAAGGTATATGAATCTAGAAAACATAGGTGTGTATTAGTGATTTAAAAATCGCATTAGACCCTTATAATCTTCATCACTATTGATATTTTCTTTATTAATTTATCCGTTCATACTTGATATTCGCGAATGTTTAAAAAAATTTATGAATAACTTATGCAAACGACTATATTTACACTCTTATAGAAAATTTTATGTAATTTATGCTGTAAGTAAGTCGTACACCATCCATAAAACTATGAATATCATTAAAAATTTTATATTTTTTTTGGACATTCTCATAAGACTCAACAATAAAACTCAATTTTATTATAATGCATCAACACTTTCTCACGTGGTAGGAAAATAATTGAAAATTTATTGATGTCATTTTAATATTCTTAGAACTAATAAATAATTTTTTCTCATATATATATGAACTTTATTCATGGAATATTTAATCAGGAAGATTAAGTTACCATCACTTGATGTTTTTAAATAATTAAGTCTCTTTCCTTTTAATGTTTAAGAAAATAATATCTTTCCCAAAAAAACAAGGCAAAGGGATTAATTGAATCCATAATTGACTTTATACACAAACTTTATTGTCTTTAAGCAATTGTTTTATTTCATAATTTCTCAAAAAATTTACTAAGAGATTTTTCAACTACATAATTAGTCATTTCAAAAACAATAAACTCTAATTCATAAATTTTACTTAACTGTAATCAATTTCCAATACCATAATTTATGAATTTATGAGCCTATGCAAGACTTTATAATACCGATAACATCATATTAATACTATAGTCTGGAAAAATTATTCCATTTTTGTTATCTTGTTACACAAATAATAATTATTTTTGAAAGCTACATTAAGTAGCTCACATATCAAATAGTGCTTAAACATATTTTTCTTTATAATAAAAACAAATAGAGAATTTTCTATAACAAAAAAAATATACTTTCAAATTCGTTAAAAAGTAATTATTGGCATACCTGCATAAAAATATAAAAACATATTAATTTCAAATATGCGATGACAAACTATGAGGGATCACAAACAAAAAACACATATTAAAAGCATGTAAAAAATATTAACTTTAATAAGAGTTAGTTTGGTCTCATTTTATTCATGGAACAAATACTCTGAAAAAATCCATTAATTAATTATGCTTTAAAGAGAAGATAAGGAGTTAAGAAGTACTTTTATTCATGTGCTCGGTTGCAACAATTTTTCACCAAGTGTGGTTCAATTTTTTGGTCTTCTAAGGTTAACTATTTGTTTCCACATACAAACAAATGAAGGAACAATAATACAAAGATATTACATTTGTACCACAATATTAAGGATAAAGTTGTTCCTCCAATACCAAAATACATGACATATACAAAAGGAGTGATAGAAGACAATCCTTAAATACTATAAAAATTTGACCACTAATTATCAAATAAAAAATTAAATTAATAACTACAAACGTTGAAAACATTGAACGTTTATAAATAAACAGTAAAAGAAAATCGTAAAGTGGCAGCTAAAAGTTTTATATTAAAATACAAAGCTTTTGTCTCCCTCCATTTTATTATTCTTAACCTCCTCTTAGAATTAGCAATAACACTCCACTTATAAAAGTCAATTTTGGGGAATTCTTGTTCATCTTGAATATACTAGAAAAAGAAAGAGTGGAAAATAAAAACTCCTTTTCTTTATACACAGGCCTCAATTTAGACCACCCTATCACACTCTCATTATTATTATCATGCTCCCGAATTGACACTTGCTTTTTGCTGCAATTTTTCTATTTATAAATGTCGTTTTAACAACATATATTATATTAACTAACTTTTTGTCGTTTACGCCAAAAAATTTACATGATAAAAATAACAAATATTTTATCACTTTTGTTGAATGAAAAAATATTATGTATGGATTGACTCCCATTTTCCTATTTTAAAGAAAAGTGCTACCTCGTGTTGTACTAATTAAAAAAAATTAGGTTGTTACTAATGAAGGTTAGTGGAAACAGATGAGAATGGTTTGAATTGGAATGTTGATAGAAAAATGACACTCTTCACATGTCAGATTTGTTAGGTAAAGGATGGTTTGGAACTTTGCTAACTAAGCACGTTAATCAAATTATTTGGCCTCTCTCTTGTTATACTGGCTGACAAAATATTAAAAGTAATAGTAATAAATAAAATTATCAATAATGAATAACAACTTCTGTCTTCATTTATTTATTTTTCTTTATCAAAAGAGCATTAGAGTAAATTACTATATCATTTTAATTTTCTTTATATCTATTAATTTTATTTTATTTTTATAGTAACTTTTCTTACCAATACACTTATAACAATGTAAGGGTATTTCTTTTTTTATTTACATATCTTATATTTTTATTTTATTTTAAATTACATTTTTAAATTAGAAAAAAAATTGTTTAGATGTTTAAAATAAACTATGTACACATTCAATTTTACAACATGGTATAAACTATTTAGATCTTTTAACGACATAATATATATAATATACAACACCACCTATTACTTTTTATGCACTATTTTTTTTAATTTTATTTTTTTAAAAGAGATATAGAGACAATAGATGTCTTGTTGTCACTAGTATTAGTAGTGTTAAATATAATGTTTTTAAAATTTAAAAAGGTGAATATGCAACTTTTTTTTTTTTAAAAAAAAGTAACAATGTAATGGCTTAAAAATAAATGAAAGGTTTGGGTAGAAATTGACAAAAATGAAAATTCGGTATAATTTGAAAAACTTTTCTGATTAATTCACTCAATTATTTAAGCTATAATTTGTTTAGAGTGTATTCTTTGACTGGTTAAATATAATTAAAATTTATGTTTTAATTAATAGTGATTATTTAAAATTATATTACACCATATATATTTTATTATAATATGTAAATTAATTTTACAACACTAAATCAAATAAGATTTTATGTAATTTATTTACATACATTTCCCCGAAATTCAAAATAAAGCGAAATACCATTATTATGGAAATTATTTTTAACTTGGCATGATAATTGGAAAGGCCAAGGTAGCTAGTATGTCACAATCGAAGAAATTAGACACATCAAATGTTGACAAAAAAATTATACGTCTGGACTCCGGTTATATTTATCTATCTTTTCATTTCGTTTTCATGAAAATAGAAAATGTGTTTAATTAGATTTTAGGAAAGAGTTTAATTGAGACAAACTGACAGCCTAAAAAAGTAATTTGCTATCTTGTTGTGTATGCTAAAATAATTAATTTTGTATTAATTGGTACTTTTAAGTCGTTCTTAATATTTGAATTTTAATAGGTGCTTAATATAAATTTCGTTTTTTTCATCTTTAACGTTTGGTTTTTGAAAATCACGTTCTGAACTTAATTAATATGAAGTGAGTTAGGTTAAAAAAAACAACTAAATATTTCTTCGTTTGTATACAATTGGATGGAAAAAGAAAAAAGAAAAAAACAAGTTTTAATGTAATGGTCGGTGGGTGAGTTAAAAAATATATTATTTCAACGGTGGCAGGTGAGTATACGTAAGTGAAAAAATTTGCCATTTTGAATATCTTTTAATACAGAGAATACAAAAATATAGTTTTAGATATTTTTAGTGTTACTTTTACTTGAAATTATAACTTTACCTTGATAAACTATACTAAAATTTAATGTAAACATTATGAGGCAAATACGGGAGTAAAAATGATATTTTAGTTTAAAATAATCCAAAAATATATATTTTATTAGCTGAACATGATGAGAGACAAATATATTTTTCGTCTTAATTTATAATTTGTTGGTTTAAAATATTTTTAGTCTTTCTAACGGTAACCATTGTCTCTTTTCGATTTTTAATTATATTTTTATTTTTAATTCTTTTATAAAATGTTATTTTTTTTCTTTTTTATAGGTTAGACGATTTTGATAACATTGATAATAAACCCTAAACAAATAAAAGTCTACTTATATTTTGTTGTGTGAATTTAATTGAGAATGACGTGATTATTTTAAAACAGTTAAACATGTTTATAGTTCTTCAAAAATAGTTATTTTAGTTATATTACGGTAATTTCATTAAAAAATTTCATTTTGTATTATAATCATTTGATTTTGTATAATATTATTTTTAGTTTTACAATATTGATAAGGTTGATGGTGTGGTAAATAGTGGTTTACTCAATATACCGTGACATAATTGAGTGATATAAATTTTAAAAAATTTATTGATTTTTTTGTTAACTTTTGTGTATTTAGAAGTGAAATATTTTGGTTATCATGTGCAAATGAATTTGTTCTAAAAACAAAAAGGTAATTAATAATTATCTATCAGTATTGACTTTAATCTTTAGCAAAATGTGGTAATTATCTCTTGCATGATACCCTTTCTCATCACTGTTTTCGTCGAAAAATAATAGGTTGGAGGAGTTTTACTTTTTGATAATATAATTTCACTCTTTCAGAATGTCTTGACAATAAAGATAAGGTGGAGGAGTGTTACAAGTTCGTTCAATAGGGTTTAATACTAATAAAAAAATATTTATTGATGTTAAGATTATTGTGTCTTTCGTTGATATTTTAAGATGTTACGGGTAAAAATAAGAAAGGTTACTATTGTATGAAATTTATAAAGAGCATTCAAAATAATAATGGTATAAAGGGAACTTTAGCAACACCATCTTAAACCAATAATTTAAAAATAGCATTTTACAGAATTAAAGAATTAAAAGATACAAAATGGATACCTTTCCTCTTATCCAATTTATTGTGATCTAAACAATTAAAAGTGTTGTTTTTTATAAATGAATATTTTAGAGATTTTATAGGTTTGAGTTACGAAATAAGCTACCTACCTCCATTTAAAGAGAGATAACTTGACTTGTAATAATATTTAGTTATTAATAGGAATGGTAATTATAAAGTAATTAGAATATAACACTTTTAAGGGTTTTAAATAATATTTTGAATTGATTGAATATTCGTATATTCAAGTTGTTGAATATAAATTTGGGTTTTAATTAGTGAAATTGAGAATAAATGTGTATTGTGATGATGGTATATATGTGCTTGAACATAAAAAGGTAGGAATGTCAAAACTGAAAAACCAGTCCAAAAATCAAAAACCGATTAAATGAAATTTTCTCTATATCTTTCAAATCTACTTTTTCCTCAGATGAACAGTTTGGCTTTGATTGAAAATCAGCGACCAAAAGTAAAACCAAACTAGATCGCTTATTATATTTAAATATACTCTTATATGTTCATGGTTAATTAACAACGAATAAAATACACAAGTTTGTCTCTTAGAAGTTGTTTTATTATTTAATTTTATTTGATTTACAATATGTTCATATTCATTAAAACGTTATAGCAATTTTGTATTGTAACTTTTAATTACAAGTTTTCGTAATTTATTTACGAATATGAGAGAAAATTAAAATTATGATATGACAATATTATAAAAAAAAAATAATCAAAAGCTGTCCTTCAATTCGATAAATTTTCATTATTAAATGTTTAACAAATATCTTTATAAGAAAAGGAATTTACAATGAGTTAGCAAAAATGTTTAACAACTGTACGGTAAAACAAGGGGGTAAAAGTTATCCAAACTAAACATTGGTATTTAAATTTTATCTTAAATTAAAATTGAAACATACTAAATTACGTTTGAGTTTTATGTTTAATTCACGTTCGTGTACAATGACAAATTGAATCAAATTTAACTATAAATACTTTTAACAAAAAAAAAAGGATTAATTTTTGAATATTTGAAAATATTCGTTGTTATAAAAGGTTTAATTTTGTGCCTATATTACGTTTTAATATAAAATTTGAGAGATAAAAAAATTTATATCGATTTTTCCTCTTCAAAAGTTATAAAGTAAAGTATAATTTAAGTGATGCTTTAGTGAAGAGTTTTCTTTAATTAGTGAAGATAGGTCCCTCATCTAAAAATAACTTGTTTAAGTGACATATTAATGATTTTAAATATATGTTTTAGAGTAAAAGATGTGTTATGATGAAGTTTAATATGTATATTTATGGAATTGTTAAATTCACAATCGATATATATAATGGACGAAAAGATATTAAGAATAATATGAATCTAAGTACAAATTAATATCTCATACATAAAAATAAAAAAAATTTAATAATATATAAGAATGAAAGATTCATAAATACAAAGTCTTAAGATTTTAAGTTAAAATTTATATCATAATTTTGTATATGAATTTGCTTTGATTTGTTGATATTAAATCTCTTTAATCTATCATCTTAAAAAATAATTTAAACAAATACTTTTATTGTATAATGGATAAGAAAAAAACATTTTAGTATGTGATAAGTGTATTCTAGAAAGAAAAATAAAAGCCTAATAACTGAGTTTGAGGCATGGTAGTTAAAAATTTATTAGAAAAAAGTTATTTAAATGAAAATTAACATTATTTGAAAGGAATGTTAGCAAAATAGTAAAACATTGTTTAATAAAATAATTGTATTTACGAGAAGAGGAAAATGTGTATTGATATGGAGAGAGGAGGCATTAGCTTAATTAACGGGAGATTAAGATGGCACTTGTGGTGTTGAAAAGAAGTGAAAGAGATTAATTAAAGGAAGCAAATGAGGTGTTTAAGCGAGTGGAAAACGATGCATTATAATTAGTTAGTTATTGCTTTAAATTATCGTAACCTCTTCATTGAGACGTTCCACCCAATGACTATGGCGGTGATGGCTACAATGAATCCTAACACAATTATGTATTCACAAACCTAAACAATTATTTTGTACCTGTAACTGTCAACATCACAACCTGGCACTTTTCGACCTTTTTCATACAAAAATTACGTGTTTTCTGAGGAATAGATCTATAAAACATTTTGTCAAAATCAAAAATATCTATAAGCATTTTTAAATAGGTAATTACATTAATAATCAATAATAAGACACACCTCATGATATCCTAACGCAAAAAGCACGAGGAATGCTTCACTCTCACCTCATGCTTCAATGATGATCATTTTCTTAATGACTAATGAAATGCTTAAACACTCACTGAATATAATAGTTTTAGTACCTAATAACTGTATTTGTTATCTATTAATTCTATTATAAATGCTTAAACACTCCTTAAATACAATAAAGAATGTAAGCAATAATATAAGACCAATTATTTTATTATAGATGTAGGGTTATCATATTTTATTTGCATAGTTTATAAATGCAGATGAAAGGAGTAACATAATCAAAATATTTTAGGGCCCTTCTTCTCACCAGACACCAATGTGAAGTTTTTGTAGATGGGCCACTTACTAAGGCCTGCTTTGCGAAAAACTATGCTTTGCGAAAAACTATTTCATTGTAAGCCTTCAGTGATTATTCCTGCACCTCCATAGTTTTTTAAAATTTCTATTTTGAACATAATAAAAAGACCAAAATATCCTTTATTTATAACTTATGGTGTAAATTTTTTTTACATTGTGGGTTCTACAACCCGCAATGCGTTTTTTAAAATTTTTACATTGCGGATTGTACAACCCACAATACATTTAAAAAAAATTTGTAAACCGCAATGTATTTATAAATTATTTTGTTTTGCAAGTTGTACAACTAACAATCTGCTATGGTGTAGTGATTATCACCTTAGTCTTACGCTTGCGGGTTGTATATAGATGAAGAACATTTTGGTCTTTTTATTATATTTAAAATGGAAATTTTGAAAAATTATGAAAGTGCAGGAAGTCGTCATGAAGGTGTCATAGAGGTGCAGGAAGAATCAGTCGTAAGCCTTGGGCTCAGCGTGCTATTTGAATAATTCTAGGTCGACTACTTCTTCCTGCACCTCCATAAAATCTTATATTTTTAAAAAGATCATTGTGAAAAAGACTTAAATGTCCTTAGATAAGTACAGTAGCGTGCTTCAACTTATATTTGGGTTCAGTAATTTATAAAATCACTGGATTCCAAATCAGATTTTTTTTTAATTGTAAATTTATAATTCTGAATTAGCTTATTTTGAAATATATTTTTAACCTTTGGATTAGTCTAATTTATAATAGAAAAATGTGTTTTGAATTATACCTCCTAAATTTTAATCTGAAAGCCACTTTTATATTTTGGAAGTTTATTTTGTATTTAGGTCTAAAATAAAATATATTTCAGATTATGCAATTCAAAAGATATTTTTGAATTTGAAAATAACTTTCAAAATTTAAAAATAGCTTATGAATTCAGAAACCGGATTCACGAAAATCACCTTACCACCAACCCTAATATGTACCTCCAATGAAAGCAGTATCCAACGACGACAGTGGATAGAGATACTGTTGAATGATATATTATTTAAAATATTTTAATTATTATTTTCATCCTTAAATACAATTGATATATTTTAAGCGTTTTTGTAAAATGAGTTATTATAGGTGTTTGGTATATTTTTTTCTGAATGTTAGAAGAAAATTTATTAACTATTAAGTCTTTTAGAAAGGTGAATTAGTGGTATAAAATTATAAATACTCAGTATTGACCTTTTGTCCAACGTTTTTAATAAGTTTTTCATTAATATTTTTTATTGATGCTAAGATGATTAAGTATGTTATACGGTATTTAATAAAACTAACGTATCCTGGTGTTATTTGCGAAGATTCTTCCCTAAGAAGAGATACGGATAATTATATTTTGTTGTTTTCGTTTTCTTTTCAATATAGCAATGTTTATCTATCTAAGTTACGAATTCAACGGATCAACTACAATTTATTTTGAGTTATTATTGTTTGAATAAAAAATTTATTGACAATTCAATTCAATGTGATCCATTTAATTAAAATTCAATCTAATTCATTTATTAAAAAAAATTATGAATGAGTATTTATTTTATTTATAAAATTATCTTTTTACAAAAAATATGTTTATATAAAAAAATAAATTAGAATATATTTTTGAAAAAATATTCAAAATGTAAATTTGGAAAATACATAATTATAAAAATATTGGTTCAGTTGATTTTGATCTTTAACCGTCGTTAAAAGGATTCACAGAATTTTGAAAAATAATAATATATCATTATTTATTTTAAAAAATAAATGAATAATTTAAATTTATTTTATTTTTGTAATTAAATGAATGTATTTATAAATGGTTCGAACGATGGGAGATAAATAAATTTTGTAGTTTGGTCATAATATACGCATATTATGTTGTTTCTAGATTCAAACTCACATCATTGCAGTGAAATTAAAATGCTATTATAATTTTATGTATAAAATAACTTTATGCATTAAACTTAGTTATTATATTTAATATATACTGGTTGAATTAAAAATATACATGATTAATAGACATGGATTGTCATTGTGTTTATTAATTTCAAAAAATTATTTAATTAATCAATATGATACAATAAAATATGAATACATTTAGGTGTTTACATGAATAATAATATATTAATGAAATTAATAGAAAATCTGCACATGCAGTTTGCAAAAAGTATAGGGCAGTAGGTTTCATCATACACTCAATTTTCATTCTTAGTTAACGATGTCTAGGAAAAGTATATCAAATGTAATTGTGAAAATAAATAATTTTTTTGGAAGCAAACAATGTAAGGATATCAGTTATAATTCACTACAAAAAAAATACAAGAGTAGTTTATTTAAAAAAAATCACAATTTTTATCTTTTCGAAATAATTGAGTTAAATAGTCAGAACTTAAAATGACTTATCTAATGCTTGAATTAAACGAATTAATGCATACAAATATTTTATAATATAACACAAGAAAAAAAATAATTTGATGGTTATATATCTCTATATATATATACTGTAACTAAAAGTAATTTGAAAATCGTTTTTCACAATAATCCATTAGTAATATATCTTAATTTTAATCAATTATTATTTTTTATTACCACGGAAAACTAAAGCAAACATTAAAAAATGGGAAATAAATCATTAGTTTTAAGAAATTATTTATTTTTTATGCAAAAAATATACACCAAATGGGTTGAATATTAGATAGAGATAAGGATGTATAAGGGTGTTGCAGATAAGGATTTAGCGAAATATTAACTCCTGTAAAGCAATTAGATAGGGATAAAATCCAATAATAATTATAGATTAGAAAATCAAGTATATTTCCTTTTGTTTTCAAGAACCGAATCGGACATTTGTGAATAAGTATTATATATATAGATAGATTTTATTTTAATTAAATTTTATAGTAAATAAAGCAAGTTGAACATATAAATTATGGTTTAGATTTATAAAACAATTAATATCATTGTGATTATTTAAAAATATCAAAATTCAAATCAGAATTAAATATATTGAAAAAGATAAATAAAATAGAATAAATTCGGTTCAGTTTTATAAAAAATCAATCCCTAACTAAAAGTTGATATGCTTTAATCAATTAAAAAGATAATTTTCTTATCAATCCCTAATTATTTTCTTAAAAAGATAATTCCAAATAGGAATATTGATAGCAATAAGGTAGCTTGGGGCCCAATGTAACCAACGTCGGTTGTCACCTCAATTCTCTCTCACCTCACGTTCCGTCACTACATCGTGACTTATCCTCTCATCTTCTGCCACGTGTCCCACACCTTTAACTCCAATTAAACATTATTAAATAATAGAAAAAACGTACGCGTCGATCATGTCCCACGATAAATCTCACCGTCCGATTTTGTCCTCGTTTTTCAAAAAAGGCACACGCTTCTATTTTGTTACACGTAACCCCCGGATGCGTTTGGTATAGGTTAAAAACGATTTTATTTTATTTGAATAAATCTTCTTGACCTTCCAAATCCCCAACCCAATCCAAACACGTTATAGAAGGAAATAAAATTACAGCCCAATGTAATAGCCAAATATCAAAGCCGCCCTATCCTCTATAAATAGACCTTTAACCCTACGTTTTCTTCATGCTTTGAATTTTCAACTATTCTCCTCTTTGTTTTCTATCTTCTCACTTCCTCCTTCATTCGTCTTCTAGTGCTTCAACTTTTCTTCCATATGGACGTTGCCGTTCTTCACCCGCAGGATCCTCTCGCAAAAAGCTCACCGAACCACTACCAAACCATGGCCCCTCACTTTCCCAAACACTCCAACCCTAACCCTAAGTCTCATCGGAGTTCCCGAAGCCGCAAGAAGCGGGCCGATCCAACCCCACAAAACGGCTCCGGCCCGGCCCAACAAACCAAGCCTCTGAAACCCCAGCCTCAGCCCCAGCTAATCATGGGCCAGGTCAAAATCCTGAAACGCGGCGAGGTACTTGCTCAAACGACGCCGGATCTACAACCTCGGACGGAAACCGTCGAGAAGGAGGTAATCACCGAGACGGAGACCGTGGAGATACGTTCGACTTTACCTTCAACGGGGAAAGTGGAGGGTTTGTATGCGGGATACTCGCTCTTGGTGATGTCGCCACCGGCGAACTCCGTTCCGGTACCGGCTTTTATCAAAAAGAAGATGGCGGCGGTGAACTGCGCCACAAATGACTTGAGAAAAATGTTGCGGCTTGATTTTGCCTAACGGTTTATGAATGAACGAAAATTTGGATGGAGGTTGTTGGTGGTTGGGGTGATTTGGTGCTCGATCTACTCTTATTTTTTCAGCGGGTGGTTCGAGTGCGAAGAATCTCTGATTGTGTAGCACTTTCTTCAGATTGACGTACATACATGCTTATACTAGGATTTGGTTTAGTCTTGTTCTTAGGTTGTTCTTTGTTATACTGATTTAGGTCTGGATTTAGGGTTCTGTGTATCTGGGTAATGCTTTGTAACTATTTAGGTATAAAGGTGTCCCTAGTTTATGTTTTTTTGTACTTTTATGTTTAAATACTTCATTCTTCGCCTCTTCAAAAGCGAGATGATGATACGAAATAAAATAGTTTATGATTCTGTGTTATCATTCCAGTTGTACTCACCACATTGTAGAAGGACCTTTTTATGAAATAATTTGAAATTAAGCGTAATCTTAATTAATTTAATGGAATATTATGTTTTTTTTATACGAATCAATTGAATGAATCAATTGAACGTTAAATTAAAACTGTTCTATAACATTCATGATTATTGTTGAACCCATCAACATGACCATAATTTCGAACTGCTTGATAGAATTTTTAGTTGATTTTTGCTGCTTGATAGAATTTTTAATTGATTTTTGCTCGAGTTTATTAGATTTAATTTGCGTCAGTTTTTAAATTTAAAATCAGATATCAATAATCTTCAAATTAAGATAGCAAATATCTTTTAAATCTCAACATATCACTCAATAATCATAATTTATATTGATAAAGTATTAATAATATTAATTTTTATGATATCTTATTCTAAACGTATAACTTGTTAAATCTTAAAAGATAAATTGTTTGTTGATATAAATAACTGATATTTTTAATAATAAAGAAAAATAGGATTTTTTAAAATATATTTTTTATTGTTATTTTTCATCTTTCTTTTGTCTTTTCAACTTCTTTATTTTTCTCTCTTACTAAGATTTGAATTCTTATCTACTTAATGTTGTGATTATCATAAATACCAGGGCTTTCCTTTTCTTCCAATTAATCTTTTTATCTTGAAATTAAATGTAACTGTTCATATTCTTCCAATTAATTTTTTTATCTTGTTGTAATTAAATGTAACATTTTGACTTCTTATATAATATTGATTAATGATATGATTCTCAAAATATTAAAAAATATAATTTGTGACTTAACAGTTACATTTCATATTTTTCCATTCTTTTTCAAATTGCAAATAGAAAAAATATATTTTAATTATTTTAATTTTATTTTCTTACATATAAATTTAAATTTTGGAATTATATAATTGTATTTGATTATCGTAATTATGAAAATTCATTCAATCAAATTGAATTTATTGATTATTGAATATTATAAACATAATTCCTAAAGTACCTAACTTTTGTATTTATTTTTTATTTAACCAAAGTATGTGTCCTAATTTAACTGATTGAATATGTGCTTAATATTGATATTCATGATAATTATCTCTTTCATTTTTATGGTATATATATATATTAAAAATTGTACATTACAAAGTTCAAATCAATTAGAAAATTTTTCAATAATCGTTATATACGTTAACAATCCATTTATATATTTGCTTATGATAAAACAAACCATTTATATATTTTCTTATGATAAAACACGACCATAAAAATTAAAATGTACCTCAAATTAATTTTCTATCATTTATTGAGAGTGTTAAGAATATATTTCCTTTTCTCTTTTGTAGAATAAAATATTTTTTTTATTAGAGCTGCTTTTATTATAGTTTTCCTCCATCTTATTCTAAAACCCAATCCCTGTTTGAAAGAAGCTGTTTCTTTTATGCCTAATAGAAAGGTGTTATATCTGAAAATAACCTTGTAGAATTCCCCATTTTCCAACATTTCATCTCTGGAGTTTTCAATTTCTCCAAAACCCAACAATTTTTCTTCACTTGTTACTTCCTCACACTTACTTCTCCATCTTCCTTATTCACCCTTTTCAAAAAGCCTTACCCGTGATTCCTCCCAGAAAACCCTAGCCAGCTTCCATGGCGTCCAAGAAGAAGCACTCAGAGGGAATCGCCTTGTTGTCCATGTATAACGACGAGGAAGATGACGAAATGGAGGTCGACGATGACGAAGAAGAAGAAGATGCAAGAATAGGTATGGAAGAAGATGCCGCTGCAGATGTGAGATTTGCAGCGGATGAAGATTCCGCCAATAGAACAGCTGTCCTTGATTCAGGTAAGGAGGGTGCTGATGCGGGGGCTTCAACACCGCAGAATAACAATTTGGTTTCTCCACCGCCGGAGAAACCTAGGATTAGTCGGAAAGGGGCGCTTACGATAGTGGATTATGGGCCTGATGAAGTTGCGATGTCACCTGAGCCTGAGGTACTTCTCTATTCAATTAATTGAACAGTGTTCACTCTCCTAAACTAGATATTTTGGATTGTAAATGTGGTTCTGATTGTAGGAAGGGGAGATATATGGTAGCGGTCGAGTCATGTTTGGGGACCAGCTTCATGTCAACAATGGTTAGGTTAATTTTTGTTCGGCATTGAGTTATTACTATACTGGCTAACTGATTAGCAAGGTTCAATTTGCTTGATCATCTCATCATATTTTTTAGCTTCCCACACATGTTTGTGCAAATACTAAATGTTAAAAGGGATCAATTGACTTCCAGCAATATTTCCTTGCTTTGTAGTTTTGTCATGCTGTTTCTTCCAAATGAAATTTTTGACTTCTACATTCCCTAGTAGATTTTTCTTTTCAAGAGAGCTGAGTCTTGGCACCATGTCAAAGTTGCCCTTTGTGACCTGTTGGTTAGGGGGTCAAATATAGAAACACCCTCTCAAAATAAAGTACAATGACCCTCCCCCATGCCTTCGTGAAGCATTTTTGCCTCCAGGGCACGTTAGTTTTATTTTGTTCTCGTCATTAGCAGATGACTTGGTTTGGTTGGTTGGCTAAGAATAATGAATATGAATCGCAAGTTACTGGGGTAATCATGGTTATAACTAAATAATTCATTCATTATAACTAATCTGTGAAGTTCTGTATGATATATATGTTGATGCATGAGAAATTGCTAGAGGTCATTCCAAGGTTTTGTTGTCCTTCCGTGCCTCCATGTTTTTAGAGTTTATATTAATTATATGTATATAAAATAAATTATATTATATAATCCAGAGTCGTCAGAATGTTATGATTCACGATTTGAACCTTACAATGGATAGTTAAGCTTCATACCAACTGTATCATAGGACAAATCTTAAATGACTATATTGTATTGTACATGAATGAATTTGTGCAAAATTTAACTATTTGTTAATTTCTTTTAACTTTGTTTGATCAATTAATTCTCTTGAAAAAATTGAGAAGCCATATAATCTTAAATTGTTAATGAAAAGAAACTGAATCATTTTTTTATCTTATCTTATTTGATTATTCCATTACATTATCATTCACTCATCCAATGTATATACTCTGTTTAGTTCTTTAATTTCTTTGTTTCCATTATTCTAAAGTAAAAGTTTTTACAAACTCATATAGAACTAATTTCTTTTATAAGCCTTCTAGTTAAGTTATTTTATCTTTTTCTGGTTTAAATTTACATAAAACACTATACATCATCTTTATAATTTATTTGATTAATTTTTCATTGTCTTTGAATCTCACAACCCTAAACCCATCTGAAAATTATGATTTACAATTAAATAATTAGTGCAGCAATTCGCAATTCAAATATCAATTTGATAGCCTTGCTATAAATTGCTTTAAATATTTCATAATAGTGGCTATCCTGCTATCCTGCTGTAAAATTTTTTTGGCTGGCTGAGTTGTGCTGATATCTGAGTTTAAAAACAATGGTTCATGCATATTTGCAACATTTTTTTTCCTCCTTGGCACTTATGGATCTGATTAAGGTTTGGTTGTTTTAAAATTTTTTCGTCTTTTGAAATATTACATATACCTTGGTCCTTCCTTGTTTTTTCGTGAATGAGGTTGATAAAAAAGATTGCATGGGTGATTAGGTTTCACTACTTGTTTTGCTTTGGAATGGCTGTGTAAATACAATTGAGAATAATAGCATGCTTATACTCAATTTTCTGAAGATGCTATTGCTTTATTTATTCAATTACATTACTATTGTTGTAGTAGATGCATTTCTTTTGCATCCTAGTTCCTAATGGAACATGTTATTGCAGGTGATTTGCCAGAGAGAACACCATTAGGAACAGTCCATGTTTTGACACCTAGTAACACTCCCCAGTTCACTGAGCCATTGAAATCTGATAACTTGAACAATGATGCTGTGATCAAATCCGATGATGCAGAATTGGGTGAAGGAGATCAAGATGATCAAAGATATGTAGATCCATTAGATAAATTTCTTCCTGCCCCACCAAAAGCTAAATGCTCAGAGGAGCTACAAGTAAGTTCTGTTAAATTAGTTTAATTACTATCAGATTGTTGAATACCATTTTGATGTATGATAAAGTAGCATGTATTGCTTACTGCTTTTACTTTGGTCCTATCCTCTGTTTTTTGTGGGGGCATCATAGTTAGTAGAATCACAAGAATCATAAGATTCATATCTAATTTGATACATTTCCTACAACCATTGGTTCAGATTGCAGTTATTAATATTGAAACTGAATTTCACTAAGAATCACTTTAATTGCTTGCAAGAGTAGTGAGTTTTGGTTAATTGTGTGATTTGTGCATGTCAGTTCACACACAAAAAATGTTCTCTTGCATGTAGGGGTGTTAAAGTGAGGGAACCCGGCTCACACGGGCTGAGTTAAAAATGGGTCAGTTCAACCTGTCTCAACCCACTATGAGTTGGTGGGTTCGGTGAGTTGACTTACTTTAGAAGTCTTGAAAAACCAATGTGTTAACCTAGGTTATTGAAATTAGTGAACAACTTTAAAGTAAGAACTATTATTAGCGAAGAATACATTTTTGAAGTATTGTGTCCTCGAGAACAATTTCTTCTTTCTGAACATTGTCATTGTCTTCATCTACAACAAAACAAACTATTGGTGAAGAACCAAGAAAGCAATGAAAAGTAATATAAGCTACCAATATTTTCAAAGCCATGTAACCAATTTTGGATTAAAATGGGTGCTTGAACATTGTAAGGAGGAAGACTAGAATGATCTTAAGCATGTGGGCACAATGCTAAATGGAAGACTCACTAGCAACAATTGTTATTGAAATGCTCAACACCTCACATGCCAATCTACAAAGATTTGGATAACGTTCTTGAGGATCCTACCAATAGCTCAAAACATCTAACTTTGAAAAATATTTTGGCTCAAGTGGTGTTTCAATCAAATAAAGATCCAACTTAGACTTGCAAGTTGCAAGTGACATGAACATTTTCCCTCACATAATTGATATATTCCTTTGACAATATAGTTAAAACATAATTAATTAGGATTCAACAATAATCATAACAAATATATAGGAAGAATTACTAACTTACATTATATGGCTCAATCTATTGGTTTTCATCTATATTGAAATCTTGTTCTATAGGAGGAACAAGTTGGGGCATTGATGCATTTGATGAATTTGACCTTACTCTCATATTCTTTAAAACGATTGTACATCTTCCCTTTTATATGATAAATATTTCCATCACAATGAAAGAATGACACTATACTCACTCGAATACCTTCCAAACTTTTCCACCATTCTTTTTGCCATGTCTTTCATTAATAGATAATCACTTGACTGTTTCCCTTGACAACCATTCAATTTTCCATACTTGCATGAAGTATTTATTAGAGATTGGATAACATGCGTCTGAAATCAAGTTGGTTTATTTTATAAAATGGTCTAAAAGGTACACACATCCTCTCAGCTATTTTCCACTCATCATTTGATAGACAATAGTTGAAATTTCAATCATGAATAGTGAAACATCTAAGACCACTTTCAAGCAAGAGAAAAGTAGAATTCCATCTAATAGGTACTTCCAACCTCAAGCCCACCTTAGTGTCAATGCCTCTAACTTGGACAACGCATTATTTAAATGCTCTTTTCCTGCCTCTGACCCTTTCACATATTTAATGCTTTCTCTATTCATAGACAAATCAAGTTCAGCCACTTTTAAACCCTCTTGAGCTATAGGATTCAAGATATTTTGAAAGCTTAATTGTTCACCCAAAATTTGTTGCATACGATCATTAGAGGAAAATATTTTCCTATCAATTCCCCATTTAGTCAAGCATTTAGACACTTTATTTTACACAAAACAAGAATCTTACCATTCAATCTTCAGTTGTTGTCAACAAAATGCTTTCTTAAGCAAATATATCCCCTTTGATTACAAGTAGTACAACAATCAGATGACAAACGAATTTGGTTATGAAATTTATGCATTTCATTTTTCAATTTATCCTTAATTTCATGATGAAATTTCCACATATCACACAATTGTATTCCTACTCACATGCTTTACATCTGGATTTAAATACGAAAGCAATTCCTTAATGCATTTTTCAACAAATATAAATGGCAAACCATTTTTAATGGTAGCAATTTCATGATCTCAAAATTCTCTATGTGGTCAAGTTCACTATCCCTTAACTCTTCGATATGGTTAGTTATCATTCCACCTAAATCTTGATATTTTGGGTTAATGTTGCATTTTTCAAATAACACAATAATGTTGAAGAGCTTATTCTAGACCCATCAATTACTTACTCTTGCCCACATGTATTACATTTAGCCTTTTGTTTGACATTTTTCACAACAATGTTGGAAAAATATTTCCAAACCTCATGTACAAATCTTAGCGTTCTTGCTCTCTTTTTGAACATCATCATCTTCTTTGTTAATTGGATGTGGTTCCATGTGTTCTTCATTACTTATAAAATCACCATTAATGCATTTCCTATTGCAAACTTTGATGGATAGTTTCAGATTCCATATTGCAATTAATTTGAAAAAAAGATAAATTTGATTGCTTATTAAGAGCAGTCACGTTCAACTTTTACAATGAAATTTAAAACAAAATGTGCCGTTAAACAAATATATGCCCCGGAGAATTACCTAAACATTACTGTTACCAGATAACTATGAATAACATAGATAAAGAAAAAGGTAAAAACTCAAAGCATATGCTTAGAAGATAGCCTCAACAGAATAGACCCCAAGACATTGCCGATGCAACTTTTGGAACTAGGAAAACATGCATACCTAAACTAGATGTAAAATCAGAATGCAACCAAATAAGATTAAAACTCTACTTTTTGATTAAGCATATTGGCAATATCATATTGATGACTATTTCCACAAACCATTGCATGTAAGATAAACCTGTCAACCCATGTCCATCTTAAACGCACAAACATAAAAAAAAAAGAAAGTGAAACTACTTGCCATCCAATTGATTCAAAAAGCGTTTGTGGTGTGGTGCTCACACTTTTGCTACGTTAGCATTGTTGATAGTCTGTACAACTAGCATATGCATCCAACAAACTTTGAACTCAAATACCCTTCTCTTTACTCATGTTTCTTGCTCACAGTACACAATTCTCTCGCACACCAACCACAAACTCAAATAAATTCTCCATCACTTTAGTTTCTGCAGCAATTCATGACAAGCACAAATACATGATCCCCAAACTTAATTCTACCTATAACTTCAACATCTCACGAATCAAAGGACCCTGGTAGAACTAAATTAGTCAGTTTCACCTCCAAGCAGAAATGGTATAACAAAATTAATGTATATGTGTGTGTATAGAGAGAGAGAGTGAGAGAGAGAGAATGCAGTCTATGAAGGAAAAAATAAAACTTGGTTAAGAGTGTGATCACCAGTGAGTTGGGGTTTTCCAGCAGACTACAAACAGTGACTTGTGTCGGAAGATGCGAACAGTTTGAACATTAGACACTCTAGTCATGGAGGCTTCACAAGGTTCAGAGCTTCAAGCGAGAGTCAAATTACGGGGAAAGCCGATGTCGGAGGAGGATTCCAGTGTTAGAGGAGGACCTCAATGTCACAAGGTTGGGAGCGTTGAGTCGAGGATCAAAGATTCTTCACACATAGTGCCACAAGATGGCATCAGCATGGGTGGTTTGGTTTTAGGATTAGGTATTTACAAATAATGTATATTATAATTTGTGTTTCTTTTTTAAAATAAAAATGGGTCAACTCGCCATCAACTTGTGTTGAACCCGTATAACTCCCAGATTGAATGAGTCAGGTTCGTTTTGACCCGTAATTGGCAAAACTTCTGTTTTTTCAACCCAATCCGGCCTGAACCCATGGTAAGTCATGTTGGCTAACTGGTTCCAACCCATTTTTAACACCCTTACTTGCATGTTAACTTTTCCTGAGAAACATGATTTTAGGGTTTTTTAAAGTAAATTTTTTGTTTGTGATTGGATGGAAAGTGAAATCTTTTACTTAAGGTTAGAAACTTGGAATTGAACTAAACTCAGGTGATGAAGACAGAGTTACAGTGCTGAAGCTTGAAGACGAGAGTGTAGTTGTTTAGATTTCATTATTTTTTGGGTAGAAAGCAAAATACCATCTGATGGCCCAAAACCTAAGCTCTATAATTAGTCAACATGATTTAAATTGGTTGAACCAGCCAGATTAATTCATTAGTGCGCTTGGTCTGATTAATTCATTTGATGATTAAAGGTTTTAATTAAAAAATAATTCATATCATAATAATTTTGTTTAAAAAAAGATGTTTAGGTACCTTTAAGGAGAAAAATGTCAGCAAATAACCTAGCCACATTTCCTCCTACTTTTACACCCTGTTTGGCTGAGAGGATGGAATTAATGTAGTATGTTTGGGTTGAGAAGAGAGGAGAAATCATTTTTAAAAATGGTGGGACCTATTGTACTATTTCTCACCTTTTTCTACTCATCTCTCTATCTCCATCTCTTGTCTATTTCTTTTTAATCTCACATTTAATTTCTTATTTATTTCTTATCTATTTCCATTCCACTAACTTATTTTCATCCAATCTATTTCTCTCTACTCTACGAAACAGAGCATTAAGGGACTTGGTTTAGAATTTCATATGGTGCAATTTTAAAGCAAGATAAATTTGTGGGCTTTATAAGAAAGGAAACCGTCTTGTTTGAAATAAAACGAGTTTCCTCTTACCTTAATATGGGTTCCTCTTCTATAGTGTTGAGAATGCTGATATCTGGGCTGCCTACTAGGGGCAAGTGCTTGGTTTAATTGGTTCATGTGCAAATTACACTCTTATTCTTATTTTGGGGGGAGTATGGTGTACCCCTCAAGACATACAAAATTTATGCATTACACCGTCAAAGAAATTTTTGTATTAAATGTTCTATCAAAGTTCCATTTTTCCAATTTGACGGAAGTATGAAAAGAAAAAAAAACAAAAAGAAAATGTCCCTGCCCCACCTTTCTATAGCTTTTAGACATTGCATTGCATTCATTAATCAAGTTAAATTTTATGTTCTGGATAGTGGATAGGATGTAGGATATTTTCATTTTCTAGCTTTCTCTTTGATGGTTTAGTAGCTTTCAGACACTGCAATGCATTCCCTTTACATCATTGTCTTTGACTTTTATTTTATGACAGAGAAAAATAAATAAATTCCTGGAGTACAAGAAGGCTGGAAAAAGTTTTAATGCAGAAGTTCGTAACAGGAAGGACTATCGAAACCCTGACTTCTTACTGCATGCAGTGAGGTACCAGGATATTGATCAAATAGGGTCCTGCTTCAGTAAAGATGTATTTGACCCTCATGGATATGATTCAAGTGACTTCTATGATGAAATAGGTACATAACTGCTGCTTCTCTCTGTCACTTTTTGCTGTTTTTGTGTGTACTTTGCTCCTTTATTATCCATCCACTATAGTGTCTCTGTTGTATAATTTAGATTTGTCTACATTTTTTTTTTCTGAGAAGCAGGTTTTTTTTTTTTTTTTTTTTTTTTTTTTTTTTTTTTTTTTTTTTTTTTTTTTTTTTTTTTTTTTTTTTTAAAATCATCTGTAGAATGTTGTTTTGTCCTACATATTTTTTGGATATCAATGATAGAGTTTTCTTTAATTTTTTAACTATAGATGTGTTTTCTCTGTTTCATAGACACGTTATTGTCCAGGCTGACTTTCAGGGATAACTTATTAAAGCTTGTTTTGGTCGGAGTAATCATGTCATGCTTGGTGGTGAAGTATATTTGACCAAACCAAGTATTGTGAATAACTGTTAATTATGAGAAATCATGATTTCTTTTGTTACGCTACTTTAAAGATGCCTCTGATTTGGGTTTTTTCCTGCACCCTTTGTAGTCAGTTTTTTGGTCTTTACCAAGTGAACAAAATACTTGTTTAGTTTACGCTACTATTTTGGTATGTTAAGGTTTAGTACCATTCATGGCATCCATTTGTAATTAGTTGTTTGTAGTATTTTTCCTGTCTCAACTTTTTACAGATTACTTAATGTTAGTGATGCTGTAGATGTGATTGCGTTTTTCCATTAACTACTCCTTTTCGCTCATGTGTCAACTAAAACAAAGCAGAAGCTGATATGAGGCGTGAAAGCGAGAGGAAAGAGCAAGAGAAGAAGAAAGCACAGAAAGTTGAATTTATTCAAGGGGGCACGCAGCCAGGGATTGTTGCTACCGCGCCTAGGATTAGCATGCCTGTTGCAGGTTCAGAAACCTCCTAATCTATTTATGCAGTTTTTGTGAAGTTCTTCCCTAGATGTGATTTCCACATCTTCTTTATTCTTAGTGTTTTATATTTTGACTTTTTTTGCCATAGGTGCTTCTGCTGTGACTGCAAGTGGTTTGCCTTTGGTGCCTCCTACAGCTGATTCTCGGGATGGTAGACAGAATAAAAAATCAAAATGGGATAAGGTAGTTCATCTAAACACATGCAACACTTCAGAGACTTCCGAGCTATTCTCCGTTGTGCTTATGAAATTTCTGTAAATGACAGGTGGATGGTGATAGAAAAAATCCTCTGCCCTCTGCGGGGCAGGATTCTGTATCTACGATTGGGGCTCATGCAGCACTTTTATCAGCTGCTAATGCTGGTGGTGGATACATGCAATTTGCGTAAGTTGTTTAAAAAACAATTTTAACTTTCATATACATTGTAGTTCATCTTTATTCTGGTTATGCTTTCAATTTCTAAGATTTGATTTTTGGTTTGACACGTTTTATTGTGCAGACATTTTTGAGGTGTTCGCTTTTGTCCACTTAACATGTGAAATAAAATCTATTAGTAACCAGAATAATCTGTCATCTATACTTAAGCAACATGTTTCTTTTTAAGGTCAATGTTATTTGATTCTTTACCTATCAAGTCTAGTTGTCACGTAGCTGATTTTACCTAGAGAGATAAAAAATTGTTGTGGTTGATTTTTTTCCATGAAATTGATAGTCGAAATGGATGGAATACCCCGTTCTGACGACTGGCAATTAGCTGATATTGTTGTGTTTGATACGATAAATCTTATTTTGTTGATCAGGCAACAAAAACGGCGGGAGGCAGAGGAGAAAAGATCTAGTGAAAGGAGGTTGGAGAGAAGATCGTGAATTCATTGTGACCTGTTGTAACGAACATCGCATATACGTAAGCCGTTGCTGAGATCTTTCTAAAACAATCTTGTATTTTAATTAACTTTGGCAATGATAGCAGGCACATACGGTATATTCTCAAACTAGAAAAGAAAGTTCTTACTCTAACTGAGCCTTTAGCTGGAATAATTCTTCCAATTCCAGTACTTATCCCATGATCTCGTTGATTGATGGATCGGGGGTTCGTTATTAATGTTTAAATTATTTGGTTAGTGCTTACATATTTTATTAGTCTATTTTCTTTATTCGCAGTACTAGCTACCTTATAGTAGCAGTGTGGTTCCTTTTGTGAATATCCAGTATTGGACCTGCATATCTTATACCTTATGAAAGTTACTACCCAGATGTACTTCCTCCTGTGAATACTTCTTTTTTCTGGGAAAAAAATGAAATTTCTACATTATATATCTATATCTATATATCTATCTGTATATCTATATATACGTGTGTACATCTTTCTGGTTTGGATTACTGAATGCTCGTTAAAAAAAAATTGAAATATTTGAGAAAATGATTATTTGTAGATGGCGTTCCTTTAGGGTGTAAATGTGAATGATATGAAATAAATAGCGCTTGCGCTGGCTCTCAATGTGAAAATGCAACATATTATACAACCAAGTTATCTTCCATCATATAAAATTAACTAATAAGTTATATTGTATAAAGGGTGTCGAGAAGTAAGAACAGACTATTCAACACAGTTTTGCCCGACACGTTCTGTTTTATCATTTAAAATTTATTGACCTCACTATAAGAAAAATGCCAAGACCATATTCTGAGGCACCATTTTCGTACTACTTAAAATTCATTAAAGACTAAGAAATATTTGTTGAATAGGATGGGAGATTCATAGTTTTAAGAATTTGAATAGGTTTCAACTAAATACTATGTAGTGCTACTAATATGTGTGTTGTTTCTGAGAACAAAACTCGAATGCTTAGAAACATGTAATTAATGGCATTGGGCCCTGTTCAATTCAATAAAAAAAAATGACAGTAGTTATTGGATAGAATCAGTGCTTACAGTAATTCGGCAGGAATTTATGGCAAAAATTAGGAAAAGGCATTTTTACAGAAACCGAGGATTAGCATAGGAAGACAAAAGGGAATGGTCCCAGCTAGGTATCTAGCACGATACGGTTCAGTGGATTGTGGAAAATTTATTTCTTCGAGTGATGGTCAGTTCAAAAAGTAGCACTCTGTTTCTGCTTTCCAGCTATTTGTTTTCTATAATAGTAAATATGTACGGCTCATATATTTTTTAATACATATTTTATTGTTGGTTAAAACTTAATCAAAATTTCGAACTATTTAATAAATAAAAAATAAACAATTGTCAACAAATTCTAGTTAATATTAAAAAGTGTTTTTTTATATTTTGTTCTATACATGTTTCTTTGATAAAGGTGAAGAGAACCTTTGCACACGTTTGGTTTTGCTTATTTGTTTTATCAATTTAATAAAAAAATAATAATGTATGTAAATATGATCTAAAATATTGTTTTATATTATAATCCAATTATAAAATATTACATATGGTAAAATTATTAATTTCTACAATACTTATTTTGAAAAATCATATTAAAAAAATCAATTGGTTGAACTTGACAGTATACATGTCATGCTTAATGTGATTGTAGTCTACTGCATTTGCCATTGTTAACTAGAATTTGATGTGTAGTAGGAGAGAGTTTATCCTTCGACATCTCATTCCAACTTTTGACCTAAACTCTCTTCACTCGTAAAAAGAGGTACAAGCATTGCATGCAGCGTCTTTCTCACAGGGCGATCAAACCATGTGGGACACCATATCAAACATGTTCACATTTTCTTCAACTTCTTTTTGTGGGGAACTCAAAGTCAAAAATGGTCTTTTACTTTTACCCTATTGCCCAGTTATTGCACCCATTCTGTTCCCAGGCATCAACATCTAATATTCTTCATCTTCAATTGCACCTTCACTCTCTATTCACATTTCCTGACACCCTTCTGCTTCCTTTCAATTTGCCTATCAACTCTAGACCACTTTGGTCAGCATCCACATCAACTCCTCAAAATCATCATTTCCTTGCTTTTAGGCCCATTCAATGAAAAAAGAAAGTCACATAAAAGGAAAAGAAAAAGACTCTTCAAGTAATCCTACTTACATAGTTTGGTTTCTCCTCACTACCATTAAGGCTCCTCTTTTTATGACTAACTAATCATTTTGGTTGTTAATAGGATATACTTAGGAATTGTGCTTCCTTTCTTCACTTTCTTTGTCCATAAAGATAACTTACTACACCTTTTTCAGACCCTTTCACCATATACCATGGGAATGCATAATGTGAGGTCTATTACAGATTTTTTTTTTTTTTTAAATCTGTTGCATTGAAGAGAAAAAAAAAACACTTTGAATATTCTCTAAAAAACTTACCAAAAGCATTTTATATCTTCATTGATCTTTTTTAAGATGTCTAGAATTGAGGAAGAGAAATAATATTATCTACTAATAGAGAGTGTGTTTGGCATACGAGTAAAGCCAATTACTTAGTATATCCACTGACATGCATAAAAAATATTTTAACTAGTAATAACATGATAGAATGGTCGTTTTTAATTTCGTAAAAGAAAACTTATCTAACACTGTAATTTCTTTAATAGTTAAATTGATATTAAGTCAAATTTTAATATGTTAAAAGAATAGTTTACAAATTTTAAAGTGATTTCTTTATTAAACTGTGTACTAATAAATGAAAAAAAAATATTACAATTAATAAACTATAGATAGTTGATAATATAAAATAGCATGCTACATGTTTGACAAGATATGAAATCTAAGTATGTAACACACTGCAAGAAGTGTTCCTAAAATACTTTTATTAAATCTCTTTTCTTTGTTCCTAAATATTGGTTAGTTGCTTTTAAAAAGGAATGATATTTTGACAAAAAGATTAAAAATATCCCATTTATTAAAATATAAACTAAAATATCCCGATTTATTAATTGACAAGTTTTTATGTTATTTTTAACAACTTTCTCTGTTTTAAAATTGAGTTTCTAGCATATAGTCACTGAGCCTTTTGATGGAAAATTTCCTTTTCAATGCAAAGAAAAATTGTTATATATTTATCTAAAACATAAAGTCATGTCTTTTTATTTATAGATTCATCTCCCAATTACTTTAGTAACTCTTTTTAATATCAGGTTTCAATTAAAGATAATTTAGGAGAAAATATTTTTGAAATAAAATTGGGAGGTCTAAGATAACTTTTTTATTTATCATATTTTTTATTATTATTATTGGACATTGAAGAAAGTAGTATTAATACTCCACTCAAAGTAAAAATAAAAGCTAGAGTAAATTGTAATAAAATTTCCTAAATTATTCTTAAATTACATTTGCTTTTTTTCTTCATTACATTGGTCTCTTAATAAAGAAGTGCAAATATAATATTTTTAAAACCTAAAAAAATGTGTAATGTAAAATATAGTGACAATGCAATGCCTTCAAAACAAATGATTTGAAAAAACTGGCTGAAATGTCAATGTAATTTAAAGTTAATAATTTGTTTATTGAGTTATGCACTAAATATAATAGTATAGGTCCACTAAAAACTTGTTTTTTTAAATGACTTCTTTTAGTTTCCAGGATTTTATTTCAGATTTTAAAAGTAATCAGATTTTGTAAAAGATTTTTTTTATTAAAATCATTTTATTTTTCCCTACTTTTCATAAAATCATTTATTTTAAATTTAAATGAAAGAAAACAAGTAGTAAATGTACGTTTACAAAAAAATATAAATAAATCTTATTAGCTAAGAAACATGACTTAGAAAATCTTATAATTTAAAAAAAAGTCAACTATGGATAATGATAAGAAAGGTGTGTTACGTTTATATCATGAACAATCTATTGGTAACGTAAATTAACACTAAATTTTACTGTTTGTTATCCCTATAGAGACAAGGCATGGCATTAAATTTGTTTGTTTAAAAAAAAAAAAAAATT
>Ga0209489_102026_pt1 | contig 41710 bp, 22 predicted proteins | sample SiratrowhiteBW_FD_187527 | JGI IMG/M metagenome (GOLD analysis project Ga0209489, IMG submission 187527) | Root nodule microbial communities of legume samples collected from California, USA - Siratro white BW (SPAdes) (version 2) | ecosystem: Host-associated > Plants > Roots > Nodule | place... | reverse complement strand
AAAAAAAAAAAAAAAAGAAAAAGAAGAGAACAAGATCATGGGGGGTCAAGACCAAATCCATGGAAAAAAAGAAACAAAACAAACTCCCCTACCAACCTTTACTCTTATAGAGATTGACTAGTTACCGGTTTTTGCTTTGCTATTCATATCATCTCGTGAACACTGCAATGTTGAAATAGGTATTTTTTCTTGACCTTTATTTGTAAGAAATTGTGACCAGTACCAAATGAGGAGTGAAAATAGGAGCATTTAATGATCATTACTCTTCCAAGTAGTTTAGTTATTGTTTTGAGCCTAGTTCAATGTATCTTAGGAAATAGTGATATTTTAATTGTTGTTTTGAAATAGTAGTAATTATTTGCTATCTTTGTAATCATTATTATAAATAGATCTATCAGCTGAGTGGTATACTAGAGCAAATTCTGAAAATAAAATCTTTCTTTCTCTGTTCTCGTGTTAGGTACATCGTGTGCTTGTGGATCTTGTTTCTGCTTCTGCAAATGCAACACCTGGTCTTGGAAGATATCCTCCATTCAAGAAAGAGGTAAAAATTCTGTGCGGTAATTCATATGTAACTTGGTTTGTTTTTTAGAATTATCTAGCTCATTTTGTACAATTTTCAGATTGTTGTAATTGCAACTTCAGCCCTAGAGACATTTAAAAATGAATCCAAAAAGATGGTTGTTGCACTAGTTGATATGGAGCGTGCATTTGTTCCACCTCAACACTTTATCCGTTTAGTGCAGAGGCGGTATGTTCAATAATTGACTCATTTTTTTCATTTTTTATTGTGTATGAAGTCATAATTTTCATGTCGTTAACGGGAGCACTAATTTGTTTTTCATCCATTAGACTCTTAGGATGAATTTGAAAGTCATTAAAATCACCACATTGATTTTATTAGGGTACTTTTACTCTATGTGTATTGTTTTTATCTTTTACCATATGTACAGCAGTAATATAGCTTTATCTTGTAATTGTTTTGTTATAACAACTGTTTGACTGCTGCTGTACTTAATTGTTGACAACTGTACTTACAAATAACAGAAAGTTAGTTGTAAGTTAGTTAGATCAAGAGAATCTTCTCTCTCGTATACAAAACCTCCTGGTTGTATCTTTTCAAATCATAATGATTTTTCTCACAAATAGTTTTTCAAATTCTTTCTGATTGATATGGTATTCAGAGCTTAGGTTCGAACCCTAGATTTCTTTCATGGCTTTCTCTACTCAACATTTCTCTTGACAAAACTGCTGTTGGCTGTAAATGGGTTTTTGTAATATGTACAGCAGTCCTATAACTTTATCTTGTAATTTTGTTATAACAACTGTTTGACAGCTGTACTTAACTGTTGAAAACTGTACTTACAACTAGCTTCTGTTAGTTGAAAGATACCTAGATTAGTTGAACCCCTCTTTGCCCTACATAAAAGCTCTGTGTATCTTTCCAGTTCAGTTAATGATTCTTCTCACAAATTAGTTTTACAAACCCTCTGATTCTAATATTGATGAAGATTGGGTTTGCCCAAGGATCTCCAGTCCTTTCTTTGTGTTTATTTTATTGGTTTTGGCCCCAACAGAGATGTTAAAAGGGTATGGCAGTGTTCTCAAGCTGTTATGTTTATTTAGTTGCCAAGAAATTCTGGATGTTTCACCAGTCAAGTGTTAGCTTTGGACTTCATTGGACTGATGCTTACTTGCTTTTTTGTGGTGTTATTATGGCAAAAGTCTTTTAAGCGGGTGCCTTTGACAGATCTTCAGAGAGAGATTGGTTGCTGTGCTAAATGTTTCATGTTCTTAGTCTTGTTACTTTTTCTTTATTGTCGTAGTTTATGAAGATTCCTTATTATCATGCATTTGAGTCTATTTTTTTCTTAGTAAACTATTTTTTAAGAAAAAGAGATTAAGAATACGATAAGATTTTTGACATTCTGACATCCCTTTTAAGTTTGTGGGTTGGATTGAATGAGCAATCAATATCATTGCATTCTTTGTAATAAGGAGCCCGGTCACGTCACTATTTCTAGGAATACAACAGAACAGTATTGGTGACTTGAACTCTTTTCGTATTATCTAACTCTAATCTTGAACAAATCTGATTACCGTTTCAAATTCAATATCCTCTATTGCTCAACCTTGTATAGTATATACATAAATACAATAATCGCTCTGTTAAATGTTTGAATGCTGCTGTTTATAATTAATTTTCTATGATCTAATACTTTCGACTAATTTCATTAGAATGGAAAGGCAACGCCGAGAAGAGGAGCTAAAGAACCGGTCATCCAAGAAGGCAGTTGATGCAGAACAATCAATTCTAAATAGGGTAAGGAATAATATACTTTAAAATGTATATACTTGAATTTTTGTTACACTTTATATGAGTGTTTAAATTTTGCCTTTATATATGCAAGATGTATGTTCTGTTTTGTTTTCTAGGCAACTAGTCCTCAAACAAGTCAACAAAGTGGAGGAAACTTAAAATCACTGAAAGAGAAATCTAGTCAGCAAGACAAGGATACACAAGAGGCATCTGGCTTGAAAACTGCTGGGCCCGAAGGGGAGATAACAGCAGGTTTTCTTATTCATCCCTAAATTTGTGTTCCAGGTCTAATACCATTAAGGTCTCTCTGCTGTGTCTCAAGTGCTGCACAATCCTTGAAGTATTAACTTTGTGGCTTCCTTTTTCGTTTAATCCAACGACCACCACAGTTTCTGTATCTTTCTTTGGGGGGGGGTCTATCTTTCGGCTTTTGCCTCTCACCTAAGTCAGGAATTGAATGTTTCTTAGTTTACTTTGAATTGATTTCAACTCTTGATGCAGGATATTTGTTGAAAAAAAGTGGAAAAGGTAGTGGTTGGAGCAGACGATGGTTTGTTTTAAATGAGAAGACTGGCAAGGTTAGTAAATTGTTTCATTCTATGATGAATTACACGGTTCAAAACTGCTTTAGACCTTCTGGTTTAAACATTTGAGCTTATAAGCCTTGTAAGATGTAGCTGCACAGAGGTGTTTCATATGGATAAAAACTTCTTTGGTGAAATTGAAAATGATATTTTGTGAAAAATCTTAGTATACCTCTTGGCTCTTGACATTTCCAGTAATCGAATTAGTTTACAAATTTTTAAGCATTTGTCTAATATGATGGAATGTGGCCTATTTATGTTATGATTAGAGAAACCTTCATTTTAATTATTAAAACTGACAAGGCATTCTATCTGTTATTATGAGCTAGAAGTTCTTATATTTTTTTATTGGGAAAAACTCAAACCCACATCAATTAAATATAAGTGGGACCAATCCCCATCTTACAAGCTGGGTTTGTAGGTTTGGATTAGACATAGATCTATTTTTGTAAAAATGGTATTAGAGCCTATCCTACATCCATTGAAAAAACCACCCATCATGTTATATATGTACCAGGCCCAATAGTGTTAGACGAGGGGTGTATTAGGAAAAATCCAAGTCCACATCAACTAGGGATAGTGCTAAAATACGGTATATAAATGGAGACAATCCTCATCTTAGAAGTTAGTTTTATAGGATTGAGTTAGGTCTAGATCCACTTTGTAAGAATTTGTATTCAGTTCTTTTTGATATTGGTGCTTATGCTATGAAATGGGAGTACAAACTACATCTTTCTGAACATATGCTGAGATTTAACCATACTTTATATTGCCAGCTTGGATACACCAAAAAACAAGAAGAGAGACATTTCCGAGGAGTAATTACGTTAGAGGTATGAACTTTTTGGTTGATTTCTTGAATTTATGTTAGAAAGCTTATGAACTTCAATAAACTGTTTCTGGGATACTTGAGAAAAAACAAGGGCCAAATAACCTCTGTGTAATCAGTTATAAAATTGGAGTGCCATATTGTATTTATGATTCAAGGGAATTTATTGGATTATGATTTTAAAAGACTATATTGACAAAAAGTCTTGTATATTTTCAAAACTATGTAAAAGTGTTGACTTATAAGATATTTTTAAAAGACTTTTATGATTAAGGTTTTGTACTTTATATTTTAATGGATTTATATCGTACGGATTTACAAGATTTGAAAAGGCTTAATACATTTACAAAGATTTGAAAGAACTCCATATATTCTTTTATAAAACATCCAAAATTACAAGAGTCGATGAAAAATCATAAAATAACTGATAAAATTTATATTGAAAAAGTAAAACCAATGCAAATTTTTCAATCTTAGACTACCTAATTGGTTCTAACTTCATGTTCTCTTTTACTAGTCAGCTATGTATCAGCATCTTCTTGTGCATGATATTGGATTCAAAATCTTAATTGGTTCAGTGGGGAAGTCATACAAAAAGTACCAAGTAGATATGAATGTCTATACCATACCATCTTTAACAAGAGCAAATGGATTGTAATGGAAGAAAGAAAAGTCCAACAACAAGAAGAAAAAGAAAGAGTCTAAAGTCTCAGGAGTTCCAGTGGGATTGTTTGATGGGTGTGATATTTATACATCCCTATTAAGAAGTCACATGAAATCAATCAAAATCTCTATTAAAAAAATAATATTTTTAAAATTTATATATTTTTTCGTATCAACAAATTTTGTATTAGTTGTAACTTATCTTAATTGGATCCCACCTGATTCATTGTCTTTCTTAAAAAGATTAATTATTGTAATTGAATATCAAAAGAATTATATATATCATTTGAAAGTATTGATTTAATTTCCTTTGGATTTTTTTTTTATAAAATTAACTCTTAAAATATCCTTCAAAGTCCTAATCCAAGACACTCCCTTCATGTTCTTATGGATATTGTCTCCCTAGTGATGAAGTTGTAAATTTCTTTCATGTGAGGCATACAATCAATGGTTCAGACACAACATAATGCTTTGTTCAGACAGAATTTGAAGTTGACCGGAATAATGACTATTGATGAACCTTTCAGCATGTAATGGCTGTTTTACTTTTGGTTGTGCTTGTTCAGGAATGCAATATTGACGACTTTTCTGACGATGATGAAGTCTCCACAAAGAGTTCCAAGGATAAAAAGTCCAATGGACCTGATTCTGGAAAAGCATCAAACCTTGTTTTCAAAATAACAAGCAAGGTCCCATATAAGACTGTTATGAAAGGTAATCCCTCTTGTTCTAATTTTTGCATCCTCCCCCACTTGTTCCAATCTAAGAATTCTTCTCCAGATCTGAATAAACCTCAACTGTGACAACTGACAATATTAAAACGTACATTTTGCAGCTCAAAGTGCAGTTTTGTTAAAGGCTGAGAGCATGGCAGATAAGGTTGAGTGGATCAACAAGCTACGAAATGTTGCACAGGCTAAAGGAGGTCAAGCCATTGGGGAACCTAGTTTTCCTATGCGGCAAAGTCTTTCTGATGGTTCTCTTGTAAGTTTCTATCTGTTCTCTTTGATGTTATTCTCTTAGAATTTGGGTTTAGGACCTATGTCAATCTTCCAAAACTAGTTTTTAAGGTGAGAAATGCCTAAGCTTTTCAAGGACTATATTGGTCGTTTCTCTAGCTAATGTGAGATTTCAATCTCTTGAAAGATGACATTTTGACAACTACACTCTTGACATTTTACTTGGGGTGCATTTGGTAGGGAGAAGAGAAATAATATATGAAAATAAAAATAGATGAATGAAAATGTGAAATAAAATGAAAATTAAAGATGTTTGGTTGAAGAGAAATGGATAATAAGTACGTGGATAGAAAGATGAATAGAAATAGAGTGAAGAGTACTGCTGGGAGCCACTCACTGTTTAATTTTCTCCTCCTTATTTCTATCATGCCAAAAAGTCCAATTAAATCTATATTTCCTATTTCCACTTCCTTCTTTCCAAACAAACACGCCATTAATTTTCCGGTTAGTCACCACCCCATGGGTAGTAACCCTTTCTGAGACATTGCCTACCAACTTTTCCAACATTCATTTAATTGACAATTAACGCCTTACATTTCGTCTTCTTTGCCGATGATTGGTTGTCAGATATTTCTTGGTTTGTTTGGGATAAATTTGTTGAATACAAAAAGTTTCCTTTAATACTGTTATAATTACATAAATGAGAATCATATCTTTATAATTACAGATGTTGGGATCAGATCTTTATATCAGAACATCAAGATCATATCTGTATTATTCTAGGATCTTATCTTTATTTTTTTAGAAGATATTGAATCTCATTTATTTATTGTATTAATTTCTTTTTCTCAATATAAATAAACCACTAATGTTGTCACAAAAACATACAATTTTAACTCTTCTTCTTTATAGTTTAACAAATAGCATCCTTCTTCTGGTGAAGATATTTATATAGAATTGAATTTATGAGTTTTGGAACTTAGGATAGGGTCCTTTACTTATTGCTGTCGGTTTTTAGAAGTTACTAACCAATTTACAGTCCATCTAGAATAGAGTTCATTTTTGTATTTCACAACATGTCTTCTTGTTACAAAATCTTTTGTAGGATACGATGGCCAGAAAACCTGCTGACCCTGAAGAGGAGCTCAGATGGATGTCTCAAGAAGTGCGCGGTTATGTTGAAGCTGTTCTTAACAGCCTTGCTGCTAATGTCCCAAAAGTGAGTTTATTTTATCAACTACCATAATTTTCTCTTCAGACTTGGCGCTGTTTGTAAGATCATTTCACTTGGTCTAAGCAGGCAGTTGTTCTTTGCCAAGTAGAGAAAGCCAAGGAAGACATGCTCAACCAGTTATACAGTTCCGTCAGGTAATTGCTGTCGTTTCTCATCGTACTATTGGATGACTATTGAGTGTGTTGCTTCTTAGTGGATACTGTGTAATGTACTGGCATTTAATTATTCACTTTAGTCAGTATTAATGTTCATCCAGCCTATTAATCTAGTTGTTATATTCAACAACATATGTATGTATTCGGTCGTAATGTGAATGCTCGTATGGGTTTTGTGTTTTTTAATGCTTTGCTTGGGTATGTCTAGGGGATCAACAGACACCAGGGTTTGGCTTCTTTTTCTTGACTTTTCTCTAGTAGGGCTTCTTTGTGATCTTAACATATCCCTAGTAGTTCTTTCCCTCTTCTGTCTAATAACTTTTTTTTTGTTTGAATCTTTGATTTTATTTATTTAATCTTGAACACTTCGGTTATTACAATTTACTCTTCAAGAATGGAACCATTTGACAGTGAAAATTAAGTGTATTTTAATGTTGTGGTTGGCAGCGCCCAGAGCTCTGCAAAAATTGAGGAGCTGCTCCAGGAAGACCGCAATTCCAAGAACAAAAGGGAGCGAGTTCAGAAACAGTCTTCCCTTCTTTCAAAACTCACTAGGCAGCTTGGTGTCCATGACAATAGAGCGGCTGCAGCATCCAATTGGTCCGACAGAGGGAGTGCAGCAGGTAATGTCTTCACATTTCCCTGAGGTCTTACTTTCCGTGAAAGCTTAGCTGGTCTGCTATCTGTTTCAGTAGACCTTTAGCTTTTGTTGAAGAAACAATATGTATATAAATTTTGTTGTAACTCTCCTAGAACATAATAAATAAGTTGTTGAACATATAATGTGTTAATTGCAGATTTCTTAAGTAACTACTATTTTGTTGATTTTTCATATAATTTTGGAAATAAAATTATGCAGAAAGCAGCCCAAGAAGCTCTGGACCCTCGTCAGGTGATGATTGGAGGTCTGCCTTTGATGCTGCTGCCAATGGTCCAAGCGACTTGTCATCTAGGTATGGTTCTGGTGGTCATAGTAGACGTTACAGTGACCCATCCCAAAATGGTGATGCGAGCTCAGGCTCTAATTCTAACAGTCGCAGGACACCAACTCGGCTGCCTCCTGCTCCTCCGCAATCTGGTCCAAGATATTAGATGAAGCTACATGTGGTTTTGATCAAAATTATGCATTCTTGCGCTTTCAGTTTTTTCTACTTATAACGAGACTGTTCCACCTCCTTTTAGAGACTTTAGTCGGAATGTTATAGTTTTGTAGATAAGTAAAGTATTCATATCTCATTCATCTTACGGGTTTGTCCAATTTTAGCCCCTTACTGGGTATGTGGGGGCATTGTTGGGTGAGATAATTTTGTGTCTTCCCGACATTCTTTTTTTTCCTCTTACAAATGTAATTGTTTTGTATCCAATGTGATTATCAGCATTTATATCAACGCCTTTTTGTTTTTCCGCCTACTTTATTAAACACTAATTGTTTCTGGTTGGTATCATTTTATGAAAAAACTTGTGGTTATTAAGATCAAGATAAAAAACCTTTTAGACTCTTCCAAATTGAAAAATCCCGTAAACATTTTGGAGTAGGCAAATCCGAACACACCGTTATTGACATGGACAAGTCTCGGCCTTATTAACCACAAACCTCAGCTATAATATCTTTGAAATTAGAAGAAACTATGTTAAGAAGAAATTATCAGAAGTATTGTTATATTTTGAGTTGTCTTTTTTTTTAAACAATATAATATAATTTTTCCTTGTCATAATAAAACATACAGCAAATTATATTTCGTCACCTAAATTTAACTTGTTAACTCAAACAACCGGTAATGCAGACCATAAATATTATGTATTATAAAAAATAAAAAAGACACATTTCGAATTTTATAGAGAGAAGATAAAAAGAAATAAATAATGGGTAATAGAAGAAAGATAAAAAAAAATGTAATATAGGATACAGCATTCACCTATCATTAGTCTAATTATTATGCACTGTTGATGAGTTATAAAAAACACAAAAATTGAAATAAGAAAATATTGGATTAATGAGCATAAAAAAATATTAATAAAATATATAATATCTGATGATTGGGGGAGGGGAGGGTTGTTCCGGAGAAGTGGGAATGGCGGGTGTGAGGTGCTGTACATGCAGTCCTTCTTCTTCTTCTTCTTCTTTCCTTGTGAGGAAGCCACCTTCTCCAGTGAGAGTGAGATTGAGATTGAAATTCAGAACCAATGCTCTTTTTGGGGATTGGGGATTAGGTAACAGAAAGAATTCCGTCTCCTCCTCCACTCAGCAACAGCAATTCAGTTTCAGTTTGACAGACACAGAGACAGTCCGAGTGTCGGTGGTGTCTTCGATCTCGGAGGTTCCAGGAAGGGAATGGGACGCATGTGCTGTGGATGCGAGTGGCCCTCAGAGCTTCAATCCTTTCCTTTCCCACGCCTTTCTCTCAGCCTTAGAGCACTCTGCCTCCGCTGTCAGGGAAACTGGATGGATCCCACACCACATCGTTGCCAAAGATCAGGCCAACAACATTCTTGCCGTCGTCCCTCTCTATCTCAAAACGTATGCTCTTCCTTTCTCCTTTGTCCTTTCTCCTTCTTGCTTTTCTCTCATCCACTCTCTTTCATTGCAGTCATTCCTACGGTGAATTTGTTTTTGATCACTCTTGGGCCAATGCTTACCATTCATACGGCTACAAATATTACCCCAAATTACAATCTTGTGTGCCCTTCACGCCTGTAACCGGTCCAAGGATCTTACTTCGTAACACCTCCTTCAAAGATCAAATCTTTGACAGTATTGTCTCTGCAATGAAGGACCTCACTGCTAACGTAATTCCTAACCAACTTCTCCACCTGCTTTTTACTACACGCATTTGCTAATTGATCTCTTCCTATCTCTTTACAGTCACAGCTTTCCTCATTACATGTTACTTTTCCCTCTGAGACTGAGTGGCTTAAACTCTCCCAAAAGGGCTTCCTGCCCAGGATTGGAATGCAGTACCACTGGAAGAATCGTAACTACAAAAAGTGAGTCATCCATGTAAACTGTTTCTGCTTCCCATGGATATCTTTTTTTTCTTTTTTTTTTTTAATTGACAAACAACTCCTACACTGGAAATTTGTCAGCATGCAAGGACACTTTCCTCAACCTATGCATGTGTTCTGTGCCTGTACTCATGCACTTGAAGACAACCTATTTCTTTCTTTTTCCTTTCTTTTCACGCAGAAGTTGTCATTACTCTGTTTTACTTCTTTTCCTCATCTAAGTTTCTCATTATTTCCATCATGCTTAGTATCTTTTATATTTTTTAAAGTTACAATATTGTTTCTCAGAAATGTGATGGACAGTGGTTAGGATCCAATCAATCATTCATCTTCTTCTTTTTTTCATGTGTTTTATCTGTTTACAAGATGTCATTGAATTATTACTTGTATAATAGTTCTGTAAAGAGACTTGTCTTGATAATCTTAAACACCAGTCTATACAAATACTGTTGTTATTTTACGTTTGCAGTTTTGATGACTTCTTGATGGACATGAAGCAAAGTAAAAGAAAAAATATACGTCAAGAGCGTAAAAAGGTTGGTATTCATTTAAAAAGTTAATATGTGGTGAGTGGCGAAAATGCCTTCTTTTCTGAGTCACCTTGAGCCAAATGATTCTGGATTTTAAATGGCGTCAATACACATTGTTTTGATAGTTTTGTAGTCACATATATCTTACGATCTCTTTACCTGTAGATCTCATCCCAGAACTTGATTATGAAGCGGCTACGGGGTCATGAAATAAAGGTACTTTACATTATATCTACATACTTTTTGAAGATTTAAGTGCATGACATTCAGAGAGGATGTTCTGAGACATTATATAAAAGTGCCGGATATTAACTATCTTCTGTCGAAGTAAATGTGGCAAATTTATTTCTTCTAGCAATAGGATGGAGAACATCATGGTTCTTTTCGACCTCAAGATAAGAATAATTTATATTATGAAGAATATTAAAATCACCTTTCACTTCTTCCTACAGTATAGGATTTTCTAATATTACAATATAGCATATTTGTCATCATTATAAGTTAATTAATACTCAACTAAGGATAACTTGCTGCTTGTATGTACCCATTGTAACCCATTTGCAAATAGACCTTATGGTATACATGATGCAAATGATCGCCTAAAGTTCACAGTACACTTAAAAATTACCTTTTGTTACTCAAATCATTGTTATCTTAAAGAAGTTGTCATACCACACCAAAACAGTGAGACAAATGTTATCTGGGTTATCCAAAATTCACTTAAAATGGTTTGGAAGATACGTTCATGCTAGCATTCTCTCTGTAAATCATAGTTCTCTGATCATTACACATTTGACAGCAATTCAATTCTAGTGTGCATTCTAATATATCCCTGTTATGATTGTACAGTTGATGTATCCTTCAAGATATAACACTGGTATACTGGGAAACAACTTTTACTTGTGATTCTCTCTACTCGCGATCTCACCCTGTTATATCTTTTTGTATTGGAAGGCTAGGCACTGGGATTCCTTCTACACTTTTTACAGGAACACAACTGATAACAAGTATGGCACCCTAATTGAACCTTGTAGCTTTGATTTTTTTTTTTTTTAAATGTTTTGATGACATGGGAATGGTTGAAGTGTCAATATTTAGTATTGTTGTTGGTCTATTGACAGATGGGGTACTCCTCACCTGACAAGGGAATTTTTCCATGAACTGGGATCGAGAATGGGAGATAACGTGCTACTTGTTGTGGCTGAAGAAGGAGATGAGCTAGTTGCTGGAGCCCTAAATCTTATTGGAGGAGATACTTTGTTTGGGCGTCTATGGGGGTGTCAGCCACGAAGTTACTACCCAAGTTTGCATTTTGAAGCATGCTATTACCAGGTGCCTGTTTCTCATTATTTTTTCTCCAAAGTTATTATCCGAGTATGTATCTTCTTTATGAAATAAAGACTATAATATTTTTTTTCTCTGTAACCTCTAATTTGGCCTCTCTTCCACCTATTGTTTGGTTCAAATGAGTTTTTCTTTGGCCTATTTGGACTTATTCGAGTGCAAACTTTTTCAGCCTTCAACATTTTTTATTCATCTTTCCCCTCCCACCTTTCTTTTTTTCACTTTTATTTTGTTATTGGCATAACAATGTCTATGAAAGATCGAGGAGAAAAAAGAAGTTTTTTTTTTTTTTTCCTTTCATTTAGGAGGATATCTTTTCCTTTTCATTGACTAAGCTATATATAATATACTTTTCAGGCAATTGAAGCAGCCATCGAACTAAATCTTAAAACGGTAGAGGCAGGAGCTCAGGGTGAACACAAGATCCAGCGGGGATATCTTCCTGTGACAACTTTTAGCTGTCACTACCTTATTGATGAAGAATTTAGGGAAGCCATCCAAGAGTTTCTGGAACGTGAAGCTTCTCAGGTATGATGCGTAAATTGTTAGTTAAAGAAGAGTTATGTTTTGATTATAGTGATTAGTGATTGATTACTCTTGTTTTAGCATTAGCTGAGATGCTGTAAATAGAATGAATGACGTACTTTCAGCTGACATTTCTAGTATCAGTGTAAAAAGGAGTTTGAAAAGCAACAATATAGTTAGAGACTTTGAAAAGTAAATTTATTAAGGATGAGTTTTTTTCACGTGTGCAGGTGAAGCTTGTGATAAAACTCTTGCATGATTCTGGACCTTTCAAAGAAGGAATAGAGTAGAGAGGAAATGGGAGGGTATAGTGTGTTGTAAATAAGAACATGAACTGTATGAATTGTATAATGTAATAGTTTGACATTTATTTGAAAGAAGAAATCCATAAAGAAATTAAAAGAAAAGCTCAGACAGTGAGAGAAGCACCATTGTCGGCAGGGGTGAGATTGAGAATGAGGGTAGCAGCCTTAAGAGCCCACGACTGAGGAGACTGATAGAGAGAGGCAGAAGACCCAAAGCAAGAAGAGAGCATGTCGGTGTTGATAACACCTGGATTCAGGGCCACCACGGCCATCCCTTGACCCACCTCTTTCGCCACCGACTTGCTCAGCCCTTCTATGGCCCACTTCGAGGCGCAGTAGGGAGCCACCAGCGCGGCACCGGACCTTCCCCATCCGGAAGACATGTTCACTATTATCCCTTCAGCCTTTTTCATCTCTATCATGAGAGGGATGAAGTGGCGCAACACGTTTGCGGTCCCTTTCACGTTCGTATCCATCACCTCATCGAACTCCTCCTCCGGAACCTCCCATAGCTTGTTGTTCTTGTTGATTGTTCCCGCATTATTCACTGAACAACAAATCCACACCCTCATTTCACACTAACTAACTAAGTTAATTAATTAATTAGGGTTAAGCTTACGAACCTATGATGTCTGGAACGACCTTTTTGTCCATTACAAGTTGCGCCATTTGCTGAACGCTTTCGTTACACCTCTGAAATAAATCAAAATCAAATTCTGTTTGTGAGTGGAAAGAGAGAAACAGAAAGAAAGAATGGTTGTGATTGAGGAAGCACTAACGATGTCGGCATTGAAGAACAAATGGTTGTGGTTGCGATTGGGAAAAGAAGCGAGTTGGAGTTGGAGGGAATCGATGTTAGGCTGAGAACGGGAGCAGCCGATAATTGTGTGACCTCGAGTGGCGAGTTCAAGTGCCAGGGCTTTCCCAAGCCCTTTCCCAACTCCTGTTATCAGCACAGTTCGTCCTGTGTTCATCTCTCTCTTTTTCTCTAACTCCATTCCTCTTTGCCTTTAACCTTTTCTTCTATTCTTCTTTTTCACCAACAATTTTTTATAACCTTTTAGACTTGTTTAGGGTTTTTCTTTAACAAAATAATTTATATTTTAATAAAATAAATGGTTTCAGAATATGATATGAAAGAAATAATTAAAATTGTTTTAAATGTTTTAAAAAATCAAGAACCGTTAAAAAATGTTACTTGAAAAACAATTAAGAAGGTATCAATTATATTATAATTTATTATATAATACATTAATGTAAACATTACAACATTAATCCATACTTTTTGTTTTCTGGTTCTTTCTTTACACCAATTTATTCTCTTATGTCTCCCTCTGACTCTATGACTGGCTTCCTTTTCAATAAGAAATTAAGAGTTTTCTTTTTATAAAAGAAAATATAAAGAATAATTAAATATTAAGTGAATCCTTTCTTTGGCGTTGATGTGTATTTATAGAATTTTAAAGAAATGATACTAAACAATAAATATATATATATATTATGCAGGGCTGTTAGAGAGAGAAGAGGCTGATGTCAGATACATACCGATACTATTACAAGACAATAATAAATAATATGTAAAAAAATGAGTGGAACAACATTCATCCACTCAGCCACTCTAGCTGCACAATACACAAGTGGAAGTGGAAGTGAAAGTGGCATGCATGCAAGAACGTTGACATCCTCCTTTTGACCACGTTCATTATTACCATTTTCTACTCCCATACCATCATACCATACCAACACTTATCTCATATACAACAACTAGGACGTGCTGGGAATTTTATGACTTCTAGCAACTGGGTCCCACAGTAGATGACTGTTCCTCGGTACTGAAAGTCCTATTTTCATTCAATGGAAGTCCTATTTTCTGGGAAAGCTTCTTCACCTCCTCTGCCGTGTAGATGAAAATTTTCCTCACAACACTACAGAACTCACTGCAACAAAGTATCCACAAGTTAGTTTCATATAACACAAGCACACAAAAATAACATCCACTGTTAATCAAACTATCCTTTCTTTTCATGTGCATCATCACAACCACACAACACAGAAACATGAAAATGCACAAATTAAATGAACTTACTCCCATGAGTTGTCTCCAACCATCATTGTATCATCTTCATCATCAGTGTAGACAACCTGCCATTTTTTTGTGGACCCACACAGCTCAGCCTTGATATCAAACATCTCTTCCAATTTTCTGAGCAGATCCTCATATCCATAAAATCGTGTTAAATCCACAGCCCTCCCAACAGCCATTCCTTGCATGTGAACCTACAAAAACATTAAATTACATCAGAAACAAATAATCTCAAAACAGTAGCACACTTTTCAGGCACGATGAAGAGAAATGCTAAGCCACCTAAGCCATACTACCTTCGTACAACTCCTTATTTGCCTGCTTTGTGACTCCTGGGGAGACAGGCATGATTTTTCAGCATCACAAATTACTGAAGGAATATCATATCCATTGGCATTTGATGGCTCTGAATGTTGATCGGATTCAGCATCTAAAGATGGAACAAACCTATCATCACCCAGCCTTCCAGACAAAGTGACTGTTTGTAGACTTTCTTCTGCATTAGAATTCTCACGTAGCTGAATCCCAAAGAGTCTGCAGCCATTTCCAGTGCCTTGTCTCTTCTCTCCAGCTTCTTTAGGGAATATAGCTGACATTGATTCCAAGGAATTTTCTATCCTATTAGACCAATGTATTGATTTGTTGGAAGGAGGTCCCACAAAGCTATTTCCACTAAAACCAAGAAAGTTAGTTGCAGAAGGATTGAACTTGGGTGATGGATAGAGGCCACGTGCATGTTGAGGATCACAATAAGAGAAAGATGTAGATTCAACCGGAGATTTCCTCATGCCTGGTGTACAAAGAAAGTGGATAATGTATAAAACCAGAATAAACAGCATAATTTACAAAATGAAATTGTGTAACACCAACCCAACAAACTCACCTTGCAAAGATGAATCAGGCATTGTAGGAGGTAGAACAAGAGGTCGTGCCCTCTTGTTTCTTTGTATTGGCTGTGGGTTCGCAGGAGTTGTAGAGACATGTGGCTCCAATTCCCATGAAGAAACTCTATCAGGGTGCAAAATTGACAACTGTTCATCCCATTGTACCTGTAATAGGATTAAAATAGGTCATAAAATTATAGAACCAAAAGCTAATGTTTAATGCTTCACTTCTAGCCATTGCAGGTCCTGCAGTATTCATCTTTTATACAAAACTTTTAGCAACTCTTTGACAGTTAAATGAATGCTATGCAACATTATTACAAAGAATGTTTAACGAGCTTCATTTCAACTTGATCTGTCTGAATCATATAACTCAACAATATAAAAAGTAGAAAAATAATCAGCCAAGGTTGTGGTAGTAAAATGTTTCTTACACTCCTTGGATAGTCTGCCAAAGCTCAAAGCACATATAACAAGGGTGAAGAAAAAAAATATAAAATAGGCAAAAAATGTTCAAAATCACACAAGGCATCTTGTATATTTTACTTTTAATGATCGCCACTCAGAATCAGGCCACACTGATGATTTATTATCTCCAACACCCACAATTGTGCCACTTAACCTGCATTTAGAGGGAGAGGAAAATTATTAGATAGCATAATCTGATACTATCCAAATATCAAATACAAGCTAGTCAGGTCATGCACCTTCTTTCGGGAATTTCATCACCCTCAAATCTCATTTTGAATCTCATCCCAACAGAGAGTTTATGACTCTGAGCTTCCAGATACTTGTTGACACTCACAATAAACTCTGATCGGCTTGTTCTAAGACAAATATTGACAAATCAGCAGAAAGACTTAACTCAGAAAAAAAAAGATAGAGAGAATCCAAGTATTCCAGCCAAAAAGAAGTTCATTAATTGTAGAAAGCAGGCAAGCACATACGAAAATGTAATGTTAAGGTGGAAAAGAGCAATATATGACAACAATAACAACTAAAACTAACAACTTAATACTGTTAAATACAAAACCTGGGCTTGTAAAACACAGAGAACAGTGTTCCAGTGGCAATGGCATGAGATGCAGTGGCCAGAACACCTAAATGCATACTGTGACTAGATATGACAGAAGAAGGCACATTGCTCTGCTGTCTCATCACCCTCCTAACCCCAACTCGCATCTCTCCATTTTCACCCCTGGAATATAGCATAGCCAGACAAAATCACAAACAACAATAAGAAACAAAAACAAGAAGGGAAAAGAAATTACTATTTCTTGCCCACACTGGAATTGAGGCATAGTAGCTTCTGCTGTTAATCACTTGCCTTAAGAATATAAAGGCATCACCAGCCACTAATTTTTTGGAACTGACAAAGACACTCCACCCAGTGGTAAGTAAGTGGCGCTTGGGTTGCCCTGAAAATTACTCAGTTCACTCAGAAACTTACTGACAGTATAAATAAACATCAAATCTAATCTTATATAGAAATCACAATAAAAATTATTATACTGGCAAGCTGTACCTTCAGCTATTAATGAGGATGATCACCTTAGCACAGAAAACATAACAGCCCACATGGCCACAAGTTAAAATGGATGCTTAAACTATCCTTAAAGGTTAAAATACATGGATATTATTTTTGTTGTATAAGGAAGAAAACTTTGAGAAATTAAATAGTTAATCACCATAGATTCCTAAGAGCTACAGAAGAACAGACACAATATTTTTTCACTTTTGAAACCATTATCACATCTTCCTTACACAATGTGAATAGTTCTTATCAGAGTATATGTACAATTTATCATGGAATAAATTAGTCAAATAATTGAGTAAATAATCTAATCTAAGAAATTATTTCTTATATTGCAAAATTTATTATGTCTCCCTATTTATTTTTGTCAAAAAGCCCCACATTAGCTAGGAATATGGTCAGAATACTCCTCACAAGAGTTAGAGAATTCTCTCCCATTGAGTAACCCCAATCCATTTCTAATATATCAAATCCTGATCAATCTTAATGTTGGGTCATTCAATAGATGTCCCCAAACCTATAACTTCCTGCTCACAATGTCCAATCTTAGGAATGAGATGGGGTGTGTTAGGATTTCCATCCCTCACTGGATAGAAAGACTTACAGAGTATTCCTTAACTAGACCTGAGCAATCCTCCTTACTTGAACTACCTTTTGAGCATGTGTTGGACCCAGTTCATTTCTAATAATTTTCTTCTACCATAAATAACACTATTGTATGAGTGTGAGTAATATGTATCACATCATTGCAGCGTATAAATCCACCCACTCTCACATTATTTATTTCAGAGAACTATTTCTCTCCTTTCCTACTTCTCACCCTAAGTCTAACAATTTCAACGCTAATAATAAATAAATATACCTGTATTATCCTATATCTTGACTGCAGCATATTAATATACAATGCTCGAAATTGAGTTGTAGCTAACAGATCAATTAAATCTTCATCAATACAATTTTTTTTCTTCAAGCAGACACTAGAAGTCAAATTATCACACTCTATAACAGGTTCATGGGACAACAGGTTGAAAGAAAAAGGGAAAAAGAAACGAATTAACCAAGCTACTCACCTCGAAAAATATGTCTAAAATGCCATTCATTCCCATGTAAATCAGTTGCAACCAATTCTTGCCATGGTGGTTGCTGTGACATATCCTGAACATATACCCAAATTACAGGAGAAGGACAGCTGAAACAAAGGACGACAAAGTTTATCTATTGGCATTTCAAAAGGGGAAAGTCTAACCAATGGAGGCAGACAATCATCAGCATGTCTTCGAAGAACAGAGAAACCTCCATGGGTACTGGTATCAGAAGCGGTAAGTGTCTTGCAGAATGAATGGATCTTGACCCTTGGAGATTCAGTCAGAGGATCATCAGGGCTGGTCACCTCACTTTGCTAAACCAACAAGGCAGGGTAAAATAAGACGTACACAACTAGAGAAAAGAGAACTCAAATGTGGCAAAAACCAGTTATGACTTATGACTAGAAAAAGGATTTGAGAAACAACTTGAGCGTAGATATATAACTAATGTAAAACCAAGAATAAGACTACACTCACATCAAATTCAGGAAGCAAAGTTATTTGTGCATATACTTCATCTGTTTCGGATTCGGCCTACACAACCAGATCAATCAATAATTAAGTCACTGTCAACGTAAATCATGACAAATTTCTATACAAGTCATTGACAAACAGAAGCATATCAAGTAAAATTATTCAGAAAAATCAAAAACTCACCCGAAGATCAACATTAACCACTTTACATAATATTTTAGAAGGCAGATTGAAGGAAGGCATCTGCTGCTCCAATACCTCATACATCGATGCTTCAAGCTATAAAATAGGAAAACACAAGACAAAAGAGAACATAAACCTTAAAAGTACAACAACAAAATTCTGTCGAAATACAAATTGTAAGGAATTCTGGATCAAAATTACTATATTATAATAAAGTTAGAGCGATACCGTCAATGATGCTAATTAGCTACAACATAAGAAAACGAAAAAGGTGGTGCACCATTTCACAAACCAAAATAGGAGGTGAATTGTGGAAAATGATAATGTTTTTCTTTATATCAAGAAATCTCTCCAAACAAAGATCAAAGGTCTCTTATCCCTCACATTCCTTTTTCTTCCTTTCATTCATCTCTTTTGCCAGTTCATTTTGGAAAAGAATTTCAAGTTAGGATTCTGCTATGAGAATAGGCTATCTTAATATTATGTAAAGTGAACTTAAGTTTTACTGAACCTCACAAAACCGACTTTTAAGTAAGATTTGTACTCCACTTATATATTATAATTTGGTCGGATCTCTAGTCAACATGAAATCTCTAACAATAACGAAACTCTAATTCAACATTGAACACTTTCAGTGAAAATACACAATTGGAGATCTATCTTTAACATTGGCCTTGGATCAAATAGATTAATGTCAGGTATAAAATGATAATTTTCTGCTAGTTTTGGTATTAGTTACTGAGATTATTGGAAAGGCCAATGACAGTATTTTTTAGAGGCAATTATTATACTCGTTAAAAGAAAATCTGAAAGTAAGGGAAAATGTTCTCCCTGAATGATTCAACAAAAAAAGATCCTTAAATTATTTCATTTTAATAAATCAATTTATACAAATTCGTCTGAAATTGAGAAAACACTTTATCAAAGCACTCCATCAAACAGCTGTAAGCTGTAATTGTTTAAGCGTAGTGCACCTATAATTTGATTAGGCCCAAACTGGCAAGGTGTATGTCAACTCCAAATATAGTACGACAAACATTAGGTACTTATGGTTTCCAGCTTCATGCTTGTCAATAAAAAGCTTTGGGTTAGTCAATCAAATGTGTGTTTACTCACCGGTTGTGTGCTCACTCTGCTTTAGTTCTATCCAGTGAATTCTCCCGTGTGGAATGTTTTACAGATTCAATTATACTTCGAATAATTTTAACAGTTTCAAACAATCAGATACTTTGGGTTAAATTTCTAATGATTTGATTAGAACTGGTTCATTAGAAGAAATGAAACACAGTTGTGTTGCTATTCTCTTTTTTTCTATTATTATATTAGGTAATTATTTTCAGTAAATCAAGGTTATTGATTTTAAATAAAGCTTTCAAGAAAGTTTTTGGTTTTAGTCCTCCAGCATATTTAAGCATTATTTTATGATCTTATAAACACTCATTTTGACGCTTTTTTGACTAATGTTCTCGTAATTAAAACATTATTTCTGCAATTAGGACTTTACATAGGACATATTTTGTAGTTTATCATTTGTTAGTTATCAACATCAGCATAGATTATTTATGAAATGAAATTTCACAGTACGAGAGATTTGAAAATTGAAATTCCATTTTGCGGCATTGTGGTGATTACTCTAGTTATTTTGGAATATGAATTAAAGGTTTAGGAGGCTTGAGTGGTTTGGGCTAGGATATAGGTCGCCCTTGTTAGACACCAATCATGAACCCTAGGTTTGAGTTCTGAAAGAAACATTAGTCAACGGGCCACAAACAAACATTAAGGGAACACACTAACAACAAACATTATGCATAGTTTTGAAAACGAACAACCAATTAAGTGGAAATGCTGTCTCTTCCACAACAAGAGACCAAACCAATTCAACACTAGCTAACAATTACTTCTAAGGAAAAACTGTTATGAGAATACTGGTAAGGTGAATCCATGCCAATTGCCAACAGGATCTTAAATCATTGAAGAATAGAACAATTAAATCAAACCATCAAAAAACCAAGGAATAGAATGATTCAAAAGTAGGAGCACATGCATCTCACTGCAATTAATGTTCAAAATTAATATCCCATGCCCATGAAACTTGCACCCAAATCATCTTGAAAATTGCAATGCTGCATGCAGTAAAGATAAAGATAATATGGGTATACAACCAAAACTCAAGGTACATGATTCAAAACTAGGAACACAGGCATCTCACTGCAGTTCAAGATCAAAATTAAGATCCCGTGCCACGCAGCTTGTCCTGCAAATTGAAATGCCATATGCATTAACAATGATATACGTATACATGTCAAATGTCCCGGGTGTCATTCAGAATCAATGTTGTGACAAATAACAACCATGTCATAGTATATCATCAAAAATTAGTAGTTTTACATCATAACAAAATCTAGAGATGATAATTTATACCACAAGCAAGAGTCCCATTAAATGTCTTATAAAGGATAAACATCTTAAACTTTTTCAGGCTTACAAATACATTTTACGTGTTAAGTTCAGATGAGGAATTTCTAGAAGTAAAAATCTTATATACTAAACCAAAATACCTGTTCCATGTGACCTTGTGGAAAGTAATAAACTCGCTCCCCTTCACGAGGGAGAGTTACAAGGGGACCAGCACTGGCATGCCACAACTCCTTGTACAAATCATCATTGATTGCCCCTACAACAAATCATCATTGTATATTTTTTACAGGATCTGTAATATTAAACAGGTACAAGAAGGTGCAATTGGTTCTGAATTGGAGACTTAAGGAGAATCTAGAGCAGTGTAAAACAAGTAAAAAATTACTAGAACAATAATTAAGTATGATTTGAGTCAAAAACAGACAAAGCATAAATGATCGGTCGGGTAAGTTATTACAATAAAAGTAAATAATTTTATCCGATAAAAGAAATAAAGCAGCAGAGGATTTATTGGAGATAAAGGATGAAGTCAAATGCGAGAAAAAATTGTATGAAACCTCCGGCAGATGACATTATAAGCTGAAATTGAAGTGTTTTGGAGAGAAAAAGCGGAGGATGAAGGGTTGAGTTGTTGGTTGCTACTATTTAACTGAGAGAGTGTGAGTGGGCCAAACTATAACTGACACAGTGGAACCCCTGCAGCTTCTCCCATTCTCAATTAAATGACATTAAACTGACATAGATATGTATATTATTATATAGAAAGAATTTGATAAATATTTTTTAATGTCATCTTTTAATTAAGTAATTTTATCCTTTAATTATTTACCTAAGTAACAACTAATATTCTTAGGTAATTGAATAACATACATAATTAATGACATACAGAGTTACTTTCACGGTCATTTTATTATCCTCCAATACGAGGATTCTTTATTAGGGAGCATATCTAGAAGGTCAAATGTGAAAATTTAAGAGGCAATAAAATTTACGAAACTTCACAAATTTTGTTGTTATAAGGTTTTCTTTAAAGAACAATGCAATTATTACAATATTATGGATAAATATCTAATATATTATTAACTCAAGGCTAATGTTTCTTCATCTCACTTACCATTGTTCATTGTTGTCTAATTGAAATTGACATGCTAATTCAAAAGTAATAGTCTTCCTTTTTACAACTTAAATGCAACATCTATATGCAAAATAAATAATTAAAAACAATTAATAATTTATGTCTGTGCCTAGCATACATAATTAATTAACAATTAATAATCATAGAGGTAATTGATTGAGAAAATATGTTTTGAATATCAATATATTATGAGTAATTCTAATAGTATATTATGAATGACTATGACACCATTTAAAATTTAAGGTTAACTTAATCTTCAAAAAAAAGTAATTTGAAGTTTTTGTAAAATTGAATTAGATTTAAATTTAATTACTTTAACACTCTTAATATATTAGAATTATTAAAAATAAAAATTAATTAGATTTATCGTCAAACTTGATATTGAATCTCCGTCTATAATCACGCTCAATTATATTATATGTCTGATGACTTGAATGTAAATATTCAATTCAATTCCTCTACCGTATATTAATTTTTACAAATGTTTTTACCAGATTATTTTTCATTTTTATAATCATGAGTTTGGAGAAACAAGTTGATGGAAAGAAGATTGTGGTAATTTTGTTTCTTTTCTATCTTCTTCATTATAACCATACCTTTTCACATTATTTTATGTGGAGAGATTCATGTTTATTGGTTCTTTAGTCAATTATCAATATTTATTTCGTGTTCTTCTTGATATTTAACAATTTTAATACAAAAAAGAAAGTATGTATTTAACTTTCATACTTGCCGTTAAAAGTACATTTTTCTATCTATTTTTATTATAATAATTAACACAAAAGCAGTAAAAATATAAAAAGTCTTACAAAAAATAACTAAAACAATATTGCTAAGAATTCTAGCATAAACATGGTAAATTATTTCATTAATTTGTCGTTAATATCATAACATGTTTTATTTATTTACCAAACAAATGCAAAATATTATATTCCAACTTATTAAAATATAATAATACCTTGATATATAGTAAGGGAATGACAAAACCATTAAAACTAGAGAAAACAATTTTTTATTTAACTGCAAATATATTTGTTCGTCATAATACATGTCTTTCACAAGTGACTAATTGACTGGAATAAAATAATTATACACTAATAATTTACTCTAAAGTTTGATGCTTAAATGATTTACAAATTTCCTCTGATTTCCTAATAATTTTTTCTTCAATTTGGATCCCAAACTTTTTCAATTTTATGTGTGGTCCCTAAAAATTCATTATCAATATATATTGGCTCGGAAAACATATAAATTGTTATAGTAAAAATATTTCAGAAATAAAAAATCTAACTATTTTGAAAAATCTTTAAATAATAAGAACAAAATAGAAATAAATACTACTTCAATGATATAATACAAAAAAAAAAAATTCAGTGATAAAAAGTAAGAAAAATTACCAGAGTCTAAATACAAAATTCATAAATTACACAGAAATTAAACAATTTTACCAAATGTTTAGTGAAATTATATGTTTAAAACCTTATATTCAAATCCAGTAGTTAAACTAAAACAATTTCAGTGTAAGATAATCTTAGTCAAATAAGAAGACAACTCCCATTAAATACCATTGTATATCAAAAACTAAAATTCAAAACTACAAATTAAGCTAAACCTCAACACAAGTTGAAAGTCAGAATATGAAAACTTGCATAATTTCAAATATCTTCAAATTAGCTATGCTGTTCAAACTATGATTTCAAATATCTTCAAATTTACATGATTTAATATTCAAAACTACAAATTAAACTAAACCTTGAACACAATTTGAAAGTCAGAATATGAATATGTTTAACTTGCTTGATTTGAAATATATAATAAACGTTATGCCGTTCAAACTGCATGATTTCAAATATCTTCAAATTTGCTCGACTTAAAATAGAAGTTAAGATTATTTACATACTTACATTAAGGTCGATCGTCGCTAATCTCACCTGGGACTACTCCTTATTCTCTATTAAAATTGAGACTTTATTTCAATAATTATTTTCTTCAATTCGACAACTTAAAAAGCACTTTCAGATTGACTAATGAACACATATATAATTTTCTATGGAAAGCCTCTCATGGGATCTCCAATACCAACAAACCATGAGCTCAGTTCAAGAAGGGCAACACAATAATATAACATAATGATAAGGCCATAAAATTGCACCATGATCAAGTAAAGTGAGTTAAAAGAAAAAAAAATATGTATTAGAGGCTAATACCAAAATCTAGAACAGTCTAAACACATTTCACAAGATTGGTTTGTTTGAGCATGTTATACATACACTTGAAAGTATCAGAACCCTAATCATCAGTTTCAGTTGTGCCATCTTTGAGGTGAAAATGTTTTTCTCTCTTCTGGAACTCTGTCAAACCTTTCCCACTTCCTGTCACACCAACCTTTCCATGAGGATCATCAGGAGATTTGAATATACTCTCCCGTTTTCTTCCAGAGAAGAAACCAATCTGCATATGCAAAGCCAAAGTATCACATACAAGAACAGAAAAGATCATTGTTACAACTCAATTTAAGCATGTAAACAGCCAAGTCGTATACAAAAATTGATATCAAGAGACACTTAAATTTTTTAATGTTCGATAAAAACATTTCTCCAAGATATATGTTGAATACAAGTGTGTACACTATGACAAACGTCATATATACACGTTCATAGTGTCAAATAGATAAAGATATGTCATGCTTCAAAAAACGACTTTTAACAGCTATGCAGTGCTCCGTGTAGATGTATAATGTTGAAGCAATTACAAATAATTTTTTTAATGACTTTTAAGATAATTATTATAAAAAATAACAAATTGACCATAGATAATGGTTTGTGAATGAATGACAATGTAAAACAATTGCAATATGGAGTGTTATTATTATTAAAAAAACATAGAAACACATATATAGATTACAAAAAGGAAATAGGAACCACTACGTCCATAACACTTGTACTCTCTTCAAATTATCTCATGCAATATAGTAATTCAATATAAATTTTGTTAGGAAGACAAGCCGGACTAGAATGAAACTTTGTAGACAATTTAATCCTAACCAAGCATAAATGTACCCTAACGGACCAAATGGCTTAGTTAATTTCCTATATTTAGTAAGGAAATGCATGTAGAAAAGTAAATTACTGCAATTCTAACATGAAAACTACCATTGGTTCCGTAAAAGATAACCTAAAACAAAAGATAGCAAAAGGGTGTTACATCATATCCAATCAAGCCTTGTTGTATCCAAGTGAACCAATCGGCATAGTTCATATTTACTACTTACTAGAAAATGTATATACAGATAAAAATAAAAATTCAATACAATTACAAGAAAACTATTATTGGTCACAGAACCTAAAATAAGGTGCACAAACTTATCTAATGTGAGAATAAAAATAGTTGCAAAAATTGAGAAAAGTACCTTCTTTGCCTTTCCTTTGGTTGACTGAAATTGCTGCCAAGCATTTTGCCGCTTATTTTGTGTGACTTCAAGTTGCTCCATCCTCATCTTTGACTTAAAGGCATGTATTTTCTTGCGTTTAGACGCTTTCTGTGATTGAGTTTGAAAACATGCTATCAATATCATCAAAGCTAAGTGGCAGATAAACCACAAACAAAAACAAGTCCAGAACCCACTAGCAAACATTTTTGTTCTTGGAAGAACATACAAAATAAAAAAAAAAAACATCCAATGATATCAAGAATCTCATATATATATATAAAACACATCAACATTGAAAACAAGTAGTTTTAATTCAAAAGATATAGATATAAAATTTGCTGAAAACATCTCACCACATCCTCAGGATCATCAGCCTCTATACGAAGTTTGGCAGGTAGACTGCGAGACTGTAGGTCAATCGATGCAGCTTGTGCAATTTTTCGTTTGATAGCCTGTTTCGTGGCTTCTGCAACTCGCTCAGCTTCTAACAAAGCATCAACAGACCCTTCTTGAATGGGCCTTACATTGGCAGGATCGACCTGTGATAAACAACCACCATCTACACATGAATCATCTATTGGTTCTTTTAAGAGGGGATAAACAATAAAGATTTAATATTAACGAGTCAAAAGTCAACCCACATACGAGAGTATGATACCATATCCAACCTAGCCTCAAGACTATGGGTTTCTGGATCTTTCTCCCTATATATTACTCTTAAACTTTTCTATTTTTACTCAATGTAAGACTCAAACTCACTTGGAAGTTGCACAGGTGGTCCGTGGGCTTTTGCCAAAATACCTAGCTCTAGTTGAAAGGGAGCTAGTGGATGAAAACAAAAGGACTAGACACCAAACAAAACAAAAAGAAGATATGGATATTCTTAAAAACTGGATTTATGCTAAACTCAACCTCGCAAAATAGTCTTATAAGGTGAGGATTACACCTCACTTATATATTATATATCTCCAATACATCCCTAACACCAAAAATGAATATATTGAACGTGTGATGAGATATTTGTGAGTGGTCTAACAAGAGCACCCGATAGTGATGACACAACAGTCCCAATGAACTTGACTAAGATAGTTTTTAAATGACTCTAATACCATCTTAGTAAGTTGGTTTGTGCCTAACTCAACCTCCAAAACTGGATTGTAAGATGAAGTTTACTCCCACTTTTATATATTATAAATTGATCTTATCTCTAGTCGACGTGAGATTAGCAACAAATATCACCAACAAAAAATCACATGCAAAGGAAATCCCCCGGATTCCACTTCGATGACAAGGTTGAATTACAGGTGTAGTGTGGACAGTTGTTACTTATCAATTGCAGATTGACCCATTCACTATTTGTGAAAGAAGACATTAGTCACTTTTCAATTGTAGGTTGACCATGCTCTCTTTGTGAAAGGAGAAATCCTTTGGAAAAGGAAAACCCTTTGTGATCTTTCTACTATTCTCTTGGTCCTTATTTAAAGTCTTGAACTTCAATTTGGTAGTGTTTTTCTTTGATTTTATGGTTATTTGAATTCCCAAACTTGTTATTAGTTTAATAGATATTTTAATATTAAGTTTATATTAGGTAAACTCTTACACGTTGAATCTATGAATTGATTTTACGAAAGCTTCATGAGTTAGTGTAAATTCTGAAGTTTGATCACACCTTACAACAAATAGCAATGAAGAATTATGCATGACCACATATGACACCTCATGACTATCAATGGGATCATCTGGTGTGCATAGTAGTTTTTACAAGCCTTACCTCTTCTTTATTACCCCAATTGTCATAGGATACATAATAACCATTTGGTGTATAAGCCTCGATTGTAGCATCATACCTGGAAATTCATAACACAAAGTGAAAACACAATAAACATGGGCAAATGAAATGGAAAAGAAATACAATGACAGACAACAATACCACTCCCCGTCTTCACTCCAAACCGCCTGAACTTTGCTGCCAATAGGAAGTTTCTCTTGAAGATCAGAATGGCTATCTAACTGTTACAAGTTATTGAAAGGATTAGTGATAAAACAAGTCCCGGATTGGTAAGATATTTCCCTATTAAATCATATCTCCTTTTTTAATGTAATCAAATCATATCTCTAACATAATCAAATGTCTCCAACAAAAGTGAAACAGCACAACAACCACAATCACCAGAAAAGTATTGAGTATAGAAATATAATTAGGGTAATAGTGACAAAACAAATCATCAGATTCAGAGATAATTTCACTTGTTGCCTCCACAATTGCTGCCAGTTTGTAATTTCATCAATAATCAATCACCAAAAAAGTATTGCATACAGGTTATGATGTAAGTATCTGCTATACAGCGATTCGTCTAATCTTAAAAAATATAGGATATAATGCATTCATATACGTTTAAAGTATATATTTATGCATATATATCTCACAAAATAAATAAATGTTGTTGTAATTTCTCTAAAAATACATGTTAAAATTGAAAATCATTATTAAATATTATCCAAATGTATATACAAACATTGAGTTGCTTCTATCAACATTTGTTGTCACGGAACTTGTTTTTTAATTAAGTGGTACTCAAATATCAAATCTGGAAATGATTTCATGGAATATATATATATATATATATATATATATATATATATATATTAGTGGAATGTTATATATGGAGGTTATTTTAGCAAAAGGGGATTACAGTGTGGGGTCCTTGGGACGTGTTGTCTTATAAATAAGTTGTGGACCCTCACCGGTAAATTCTTGAGGTGGAGTAAGGTTTAACCTAGAGGACAACGAGAATTCATAAAACGTTATTGGTTGTATCAATAAGCAACAGTTCTAACTTATAAGCACTCTTTCTATGTATGTTAAGCACTCTTCTATTTGTAATTAATTGCTGACACTTTACATATACGTATCTTAAAGTAACCGTGTCAGATATGTATTTTAAACATAACCGTGTCAGATATGTACTTTAAACGTAATCATGTCAGATATGTATTTTAAACGTAACTGTGTCAGATATGTCCTTGACATGTCCTTGAAGGTTGCAACACAGCATTCAAGTCATCAGATTCAGATATTATTTCAATTACTTCCTCCCCTACTTCTACTAGTTTTAATTTCATCAATTATCAAACGAAAGCAATTAAATGAATCATGAACAGGCAATTCTATCCATGCAAGGTTGTCAAACTTGAAAGTCAACTTGCATTGTTTTCACAGTAACAAGTTTACGTATAGTGAGAATTAATATTAAAAACGTACATGAATTACATAATACTATTAACACAACAATAATTCTACATTTTATCTCCATAAGAGAAGTAAAGTAGCAACCACAATAATAAAGTGTGATAATACATTAGGGCATCACCAATGGGAGTTTCTTACAACAGTTCCGTATCAATTAAAAACATTACTTTAATAAGCATCCCACAAACATGGACTCCTTAAAAGTTACAAAAAGCTCTTATATAAGCAAGTATCTTCAATTTTAAGGAAAGTCGTGGGATCCACATTCAAATAAAGTTTTTACTGATAAGGAATCCTTTTAAGAAATTCCCATTGAATATGCTCATAGTACTAAATAGAATCACATCCATAAATTCTCAAATCATACAATATTCATAAAAAAAACATAAGTTCTTAAGGTGAAAAAACATTTCAAAACGGAATTAAATTCTTCAAATCATTTGGGCCATAAGAAAACACTAACACTGTGAGATCAATGGGAAGCAAGGATTAGGTTGGATTTAAAAGTCGCAAACTTGTTTATTAACTCAAGCTTGTGAGAGTTTACCAAAGTTTATACAGAAAAGAGTCAGACCATGGGTAAACTTGTTTTCTTTACCTAGAATTAAACTTGCAAGAGTCTGACTAGTTAACTCAAGAGTTAGACAACCTTGATTCTATTTTGGCATATAACAATGCAATGTGTTGCCTATACATATCAATGCAGATAAAACAACTGTTCATCTGCATAGCTAGAGACCTGGCATATGCCAATTCATATTTTGATTCATACTTAAAATACCAAAATAACCCACCAGCAGGCCAGCAATCATAATATAGGCAGAAGGTACTACCAAACAATGCACAAACAACTCAATACATGTAAGTGACCGGCACCACCCAACAATAATTCCTTTCCTCTTCAGAATTGGACTGCAGGAAGTTGGAGGGAGGAGAGGAGGCGATATGACATGATCCTTATCATGCACACAAGAAAAATCAGCTTGGTCAGCATTAAAATTCATCTGGCTATATCTATACTAAGGGGCTTTGTAAAGGAAACCATGAGCAAAGGGCCAAAATGAGGACATGGAAAATCCAACAATCCTACTACAACAAAACAAAGGAAACCATGAGCAAAGGAGCAAACTGAGGACATAACGCACCCCAATAAAACCTGATCTTCATGTTCCGGTCAAAATTTCCCTCTACTTTTTTCTTTATTGTAATAGAAAGACTCTAGCAAGAAAACTGATCCACGTTCCGAAGGAAACAATAATCCACCAAAGTCAAAATTAATGACAATACTAATGCACCAACGGAAAAACAGACCTCAAGAATGAAACATACAATTGAAATGAGCAATTGCTTGTACAGTCCCAAAATCAGAAAAGGGTTGTTATATATATGGGGAAAATAAGAGTATGGAAATAGGCAAATGTCGTATGAAAAAAACTAGGCAATATTAGTCCTATCTTCCCTAATCATTATTTCCAATTTCCTTGAAAGTAATGGTGCAAGTAAACTCAAAAATCAAATGAGAATGCAGATAACATACCATTTGATTCTCCTTATGTATTGACAAACTTGGAGATGTACCAGCATTAGGAACAGCTGTTGAAGCAGAGATTTCATTTTGCTTTGCAGTTGCAAGGAGTTCCTCAGTCAAAGCAATGACCTGTGTAACACAATTTTAGGGCACATATTTGGAGTTCAGTAAAACAAGTAGTTTTCAGAAAATGTTTACATGATAAACCAAAATTAATGTCAAAATTCTAACTTAGAAGAATCTCAGTGTGAACATCTCATATCAGGTGAGAGGGAGAAAGCATGCTGGACATCACGACAGAGAGCACACCTGCACAAGAACCAAGATAGACGTGATGTGCATTTTGACGAGGTTGTCTTTGGTTTTTTGTTTTGTTATGTATGTAAGATTCACTTATTTATTTGATCATGGACCTCAGGTTGAGCAATTTGAATCATGTTACAAATTGCCGCAGTGCAGTTCCAAATAAAAAGTAGTACGCTCAGCACCTTTTAGAACCAATAAAATTCAATAAATGAATTTGATTGGCAATATAAAATACGGTGCATGGGAAGGGCAGACATGTTAGCCTACAAGGATCCTCTGATGTCTTTATGGTAGGAATCTGCTTTCTCGAGAAAGAAGGGTATTGAGATTGAGATGATGAAGAAGTAGGAGAAGTGGCGCATTAATTGTTAGCATGAGACGAAAAGAAGGAGCCATACCTCGGAAAGTTCCCTCTCCATGTCAACGTATTCCGAATTGGAAGGGTCATCGTTGAGGAGCTGTCTGACCTGAGGATTGATTGAAAGAGGAACGAAAGGTGAGAGGAGAAGGGAGGAGAGTGAGTGAAGAGTTGAATTGAGCTTACCTGGTGGAGTTGATCTTTGTAGAGGGAAAGATTGGAGGCCAACTCTTCTATACTCACTTCGTCACCGCCTTGCATCTTCTCTCCACAACCGCAAGTACAACCCTAACCCTAAGAATCCTTCTTCCTCTGTCAATCTTTCACCGCTGCCACTGCACTGCCACGCCTCCCCTTCCGCAAAAACAAAATCATCAATATCGAATCTTCACCATGGGCTTAACCACGGGCCTTATAAAGCCCCAATTCTTTTCGGGCCTAATTAAGCCCCGATTCTTTTCGGGCCCATTCTCTCTATGGACAGCGTACTGTTTACACCTATATCACTTTTTTTTTTTATATAATGATAATATCTATGAATAATATATATTCAAAGTTTGAGATATATATTCACTAATAACAGTATCTATGAATATTGATAAAGAGAATTCTTCTTTAAAACCGATTTTCAATTACTAATTTTACTGTTTATGAATATAATGTATTTATCATTTATGAAACTATCTATAATAAATGATATTCATCTTGAAGTATGTCACCCCAGCTTTTAACTGTGTCACCCCAACGATTATAATTAGGACAAATCAAAACTAGTCATTAGAATTTAATTAAGTTTTAATCAAACCATTCAAATAGAATGATGGATGAAATTACATAGTAGGCTATAAACACAAGGGATGAGTTACATAATTAATATAAACAAAATAGTGAGAGAAAGTAAAATTAGTGAGAAGAAAGAGAGAAGAAAAAAAAAAGAATACAAAGCTAAAATATGTTTTCAATTCAAAGGTAAAGAAAAGAGAAGATATATATATATATATGTTATATGTTTTCATTTTCCAAGTAAGGTAGCCCTAAGTTTAATTCCTTTTAATTATTTCACTGAATTTTACTGAATTTTATGGCTGGTTTTTATTGATTTTTCACTGCAAAATTTATTGATTTTTGTTACAATTTTATAGCATTAAAATATTGTTTTTGTTAAATTAATTATTGTTTTTTATTGAATAAATTTACTGATTTTTCACTATTGGCTTTTATCTGGAAATATATTGATTTTTGTTAGTTTTGATCAGTTTTTGCAGGATTAATTTATTGATTTGATTTTTTTATATATTGGCTTTGTTGTTGGTTTTTTGTATTGCATTGTTTATGACACAAAACTTTTTTGTACTATTTTTTTATTATATTGGTTATATATGTATGGGTCACAGGATCATGATATTTAATTGGAAACTTGCAATGAACAATTAAATCTTTTGGGATTAAATGAGTAGAATTTATTATCTTGTATAAGTGAGATTGTCCATTTATTATGATTATTCAAAAAAATTATTGTAATATTATCTCAATGTTATCTCTAATATTATTCTTAATGTCTTCTTTTAATATCTATTCAAACAATTGCTTCTAATTGAATGAAAATCAATTTTCTTTTAATATTTCAATGTAATTTTATCTTTATATATATATATATATATATATATATATATATGACTCTCTCATTCTATTTTTTAAAGCATATGAATCTAATTAAAAAATATATTATTACTAGAAAAATGTTCCAATCAACTTTAATTTCCTCACAACAATTATTTTGTCATCTTTCTCGGAATTTGCTTTGAACAAAGATATAGTAAATAACTTAATTATGTTTAGAGGAACATGTTGTTCAATGTTAATTTTCACCTCACATTTGGATGCCTTTTTGGTATCAAAGAGTCCTATCAAGTGTGTAGACGAATCCATTAACCACTTTGTTGTCTCTTCAATAGAACAAAATAATAGTATTACTATAAATAAATATAACATGTAAATAAACGTTAGAATAGTACTAAATATTGTATAGTATTATGTAAATAAGTATAGAGTGTAAAATTTGTAAAAATTTTCATTCCATTTAGTCTTCAATATGAATTGTGTGTGCGTGAAAGAAATAAATTGAAGTTTAGAACATCTTTAAATATTATTACCCTTCTTCCTTGACAGTATTTCCCTTTTCCTTAAGTCCTAAAATTTGTTTCTTTTCTTCTTCATGTTTCTCCCATTTGTAAGGTAAATTAAATGTATATCCTGTCCTAATCCTAATAAACCTTTCAATCTCTAATATTGAGTAGAAAAATCATAAGTAACAAGGACATTTCTTGAGGTGACTCTAGACTTATTCTTTAGAGGTCTAAATCTCTATTGTGATTATCCTTTAAGATTTGTAAAACTGGACATTATAAAATTACAAGCCATTAGTTTAATTTGATTGAGCTATTTTTTGTCTTGAAAATGTTATTCGGTATAGGTTGTGAATATTTTTATTAGATTGATTAGCAGAACTCATATGTTACCGTTTATCATTAATATCATTATTCATGCTACCATACCGGCACCATATTGAAAAAAATATATTTTTTTATTTTTATTTTATTACATTTAGTATGAACTAAGAAGACACTACACTGAATATATTTAAATATTTTACCTTCTCATCGAGTGGGTTAGACCAACACTAATAACATCCCAATATCATGTATTACCCAAAGTTAAATTATATAGCTTTCACTATGACAATATCAGTCTTTTGACCTATACAATATCAACCCTAACGATTTTTCTCCATCTGTATTTTTAACCAACACTAAAAACATGTGGAGAAATACTCATTTCGATAAGATCAATTAATCGGTTCTTATAGTTTTAATTGTTCAATCTGCTTAAATTTTAGTGAGCTATTAACTCTTATCATACAATTTTGTATACATGATGACGCACGAAGACATTTATCTGGCATTAACTATTTATTTTTAAAATTTAAATCACTTATTATTATATATTAATAAATTCAATGTTAATAAATTTTGAAATATACTAAAAAGATAAAATTAGGAAGTCACAGTCTAACTCGAATCAAACTAGTTAATTACACTGTTGATTGTATTAAAATCATTAAAATTTTGACCATAAGTTAATACTGGGATTAAAATTGTGTATTTTTCATATATATATATTAAAATTGAGCAATTAAAATCTTGAAAATCAAAATGGCCTACTAAAAGCTTAGCTTTATGAGATGAAAAAAAGTAAAAAGAAGGAAGTAGAAGGAAAGGATACGAAAGCAACAACTTTCACGGAAAGGATGATGGAGAAAACAATCATAAATTTGGAGACCAAAGTGGGCTCGGTGGCATGACCAGCCATTTTTGTTGGGAGTAAGTGGGGAATCTGTTCATCTTTTAGCCAACAATATTTTCATCTAACTATTGTCCTACGAGGATGCCATTTTAAATGCTTATGCCCTTCACAGTAAACATGTTTCAGACATGTCTCAATACACAACCCTACATCATTGTAAAATAGAACAACAACAACCACAACCTCCCCTCAACTATAATATTGCCTACAAAACCGATAAATCTCTTATGCCATATTTTTTAATATCTTTAACTTTTAATAAAGTCTACAATAAATTTAATTATTGAATGGAAAAAGAAATCGACATCGATATTTCTGATGTTCTCAGAATCCTAAAGTCTTCATATGTCTTTTGGACTCTACCAAACTACTGTTCACTGTCTTTATTTTTTTCAATGTTTTTTTTTTTGTCAAAATAAACACATAAGCTTCATTAATTACGTACTCGCAATATAAAATAATTTCTTAATTGAATCGTCTATCTAAACTACAATTTATACATACTTAAATTTATTTCTTTGTTCCTTGAATTATTCATTAGCATTATAATTAATTATCTTCTTATACTTTGTAATCTGCAAGTAAAATTATATGCTTCTTTGCTACATAATTTCAAGAGTAATAATAAGCTTGTGAAATAAGACACTATTTTCTGGATAGGATATTTTCCTATACATATAATTTTTACAGTAACTGTAAATTTGAAGAGAGATTTATGTATACATATATAAATTAAGTTTCTAGGGAATATTGTCATCTCCTACATATGGATTGATTTCCATGGCATTAGGTTGGCACAGGGAAGGAGGATGAGAATAGCGTTTGGACCAAAATAGATAGTTGAGGAAGTTGAGGAGACTCAAGACAGCGAGTAGCCAGTAGAAAAGATCAAGCTTGTCCTGGTTAAGGTTGTTGTAGTGAAGCCAACCACCAGTTGAAGAGGTTGAAGTGATCTTGTTCACCAAGGAAACCAAAACTGTGCTCAGATAAAAGCCAAATGAGTAGGAGCAATATGTGATGGCTGTCAAGAATGCCTGCATCCCTTTCAAAGACTGTTTGTAAAAGAACTCAAGGAGACCAACGGCTGTGAACATCTCTGACAATCCAAATATTAAGAATTGTGGGGTTATCCAAAAAATGGACAAGGTCTGGTTATGGTTCACAGCTGCATCCCTTCTCTTTTTCTCCATCAGAGCCGCTGCAACCATAGAAAAGGTAGCTAGAAAAAGACCAAAACCTATTCGGCGCAAAGGTGAGATTCCAGACTCGTGACCAGTGAATTTTCTGGCAAATGGGACAAAGAAGGTGTCGTAGAGAGGGACTAAAACGATGAGCAGAATGTAGGGAATGGCCTGAAGCGATGCAGGAGGGATATTAAAGGATTTGGTGAGATGGGTGTCCATGGCCCTCCCTTGTTGGACTGAGAATGTCTGCAGTTGTGCTAAGATTGTGTTGAAAACGATGGTGCACGAGAAAATGGGAATAACCGAGAGCAATATCTTCACTTGCTCAACTTGCTCCACACTGCATAATCTCCACGCACTTTCCTTTGTGTTTTCTTCCCCCTCTTGGACTCTGATACAAGCCTTGTCCAAGAACCTAACGTAGTACGTGTACAAAATTTCCATCAGCACAAATGCATGTATTCGCAGAAATTTAGGAAATCGGTTCGAAGTTTATAAAGTTTTTGTGTGCGAAAAAATAGAGTTCAGAAGACGATGAGAAATGAAAAAGACAAGAAAAGAAAACCAACATTAAAAGTACCTGAGTTTATCAGAGAGAACAAGACCAGTATTGTTTTGGCTTCCATGAAGCATCTGAGGGTTTGATGGTCGAACCAGCTTTCTTTTCGAAATTGCAGCCACAATAACCTAAGACGAGATCAAGGTAACTTTGTTGTTTTAGTTTAAGAACCAGACTAGCACAACCGACATTATAACTTAACACTTTCCCAGTACATGCACATCTCAGCAAGCATAAATTACTATGGTCAACCCAAGAATATAATAAACAACTGTACATGTCTGAAAGATTTTCAGAAAATCAAAATGGTGACTTTTGGGTTCATATATTTAAATGACCATGCTTAGTGATGAGACTATTTTTAGTTCCCTGTATATTGAGAGAAATTTAGACAAATAAAATAATGAGGAAGAAAACATTATCATATTTTATAGATAACTAGCAATAAGTAAACCTCTATAGTGTTCCTTACAGTAAAATCCCTCAATAAAGGTAAGCATTGAATTAATAAAAAAATGAAGCCCTCCGAAAGAATATGATAAAAGAGGGAGAAACGGATGTTATAATATTGAAAAAAGAGGAATGGTTGAAGATGGGTACTTGAGCAATAGGGGTTAAAATACTGCCTTGTGGGGGCTTGTTCCTGTAATAGAGAGTGCCACATATCAAGCTTATCAATCCCATTGCCATCACAGCCGCGGATACCCCAAAGCCCACGTCCATTCCGGAATGAGTTTGAACCCAAACAAGAATGGTTAGACTGATGAGTTCTCCCAGAGAGAATGCAAAATATGCAGCATTGAAGTAAGTTGAGAGCTTCTTTAACTGCTTGGGGTTGTCTTGGTCGAACTGGTCTCCACCGTAGGCAACCATGTTGGGCTTCACACACCCACTCCCTAAAGCCACCAAGTACAGCGCCACAAAGAATATCACGGCCTTGAAGCCCTTTGCTTCTACGCAGTGTTCTCCGTCAGTCAACACATTGCACGGCGCCGGCTTCAACTGAGGAACATGAGCTTGGACTGACAGCAATATGAAACCCTGTAAGCAAAATCAGGCGAATAATATTAAATTATAAAATTATATGCTGAATGAACAAGACAAGTACACATGGGCCAGACAAGAGTCCAAAACTAATAAATAGTTAGAAAGAAAAAAGAAATGAAAATGAGTAGGTGAAGATTCCGTGTGAAGGATGGGTTATAATTTGGTATTTGAAAGGCGAGAAACGCCATAGATGGCCAGCTGTGATGGTGGGGTTAGAGGCAACATATAGAGTAGAGAGTACAGAGAGAGAAAAAAAGCAGATGATAAAGCGGTGAGAGAGGAGAAGAGGAGAAGAGGGGAGGAAGGAAGCTTACAGAAAGTTCTAGAAAGCCAAAGACGAGCAAGGTCCAGAAGCTGCCGAGGTAGGAGTCGGAGAGATAGCCTCCGAGGAGAGCGAGGAGAAAGATGGTTCCGACAAAGTTGGTGACAACGTTGGCGGCCTTGGAGAGAGGGAAGTGCATGTCGTTGGTGACATAAGTTATGAGATTGTTTCCGACTGCGGCTATTGCCATTATCTCAAATGCTTGCAAGCCTGACGTAACGTAAATACATTTTCACACTTAAACCATGCATAGAGGAGAAGAAGCCTTAGAAAAGCAAAGAGAAAGAGAGAGAGAGAAAGAACCGAGAATAAAAGCCGCAGGAAGGATTCCACCGTGTTTGGCAGGATTAGAGGGTCTGCCTCTCCAATCGAGAGTGGAAGATTGTGGCTGAGCATGATGAGGTTGAGGTTCATTCTCACCAACTTTACCTCTCTCCATTGTTGTTCTAACTCAGTCTCTGCTCTACACAGCTGTTATATAGTGGTTGAGGTGAGAGGAAGATACTGAGAGACCCAAAAAGCAAGATCCATCCACTAACCTACCCACACGCACATCCTTCATTCCCCTATGTCCGGATCCCAACCCATGATGTTTTTTTTTTTTTTTTTTTTTTTTTTTTTTTTTTTTTTTAACACAGTCTTCAGTTCACACACACAATACCACAAATATTTATGATTTCTGTGGGACCCACTCCTTCTATCCTATCCTATCAAAACTTTCAACAACATCCAGCCTTTCCTGTTTCTCTTTTCTGTGGGCCTCCCCTCCACAATTCATTTATTTTTTTTTTTTGTAACTTTCTCTTATTCTATTTTCTTGTATTTTCGTCTCTGCTTTCTTATTATTTATTTTCAATTTTCTAAAAACAATTAAAATATCTACTTATGTTTGCTTGCTGAATGTTTTTTTCGACAAAAAAGAAAAGTGCTTTCTAAAATCACTCATTTAAGGAAACAAATAAAGTTTATGAGTTCTATTAAAATTAATAGTAAATAATAAAAGAGATCCAACTTAATTTAATTTAATTCTAGAGGCGTAAAGATCAAATTGGATTAATGAAATCATTGAAAAAATAATAAAATTAATGGTAATGCTGACAACACACCAGATCTAATCACAAATATTAGCAATATTCTTAAGATGAAAAAAAAAAAAAGTGATTATGAAAGTGTTGGGATTAGGAGATTACGAGTTCAACTTCGGCAATCATTATTAAATTTGGATCAGTGACTTGATAATTTGATACTTTATAGGGTAAAATATAATTATTTGATATTGAAATAAATTTTATTTTATTATTATATATTTTAAAAAAATAAATGTTAAATGAAATTAACTGATGATCAATAACGTTAAAAGCAAAAATTTCCTTTCAAGTAACATCTAATAAAATTTAAACATTTAAAACCTGATCCATATTTAAAGAGGACTAAAAAAAATTGATGGAGTTTAACAAATATCTGTAGAATTATGCTCAAGTAACTTAACTTTTTCTTTTGTTTTTAAATATATTTTAAATGACTTTTACAATACTTTAACTTATGTGTAAGTTTCTTCTTTTTCCCTAATGACTACAATGTACTTTTTATTTCTTCTCAGACAACTTTATTTATGATTTATAATCTCCAATAGTTATTTTCCTTTTATGTGCAATTACTTTTATTTACGTGTGGTTCACAACTACTTTATTTATGTGGTTCACAACTACTGTTGTATCTATTTAGATTTATTATTTGAGGTAATGCAATTATACCAACTTATTAAACATAAAATTAATTAATTTAAAGTTAGGTATTTTTACTTTTACTCAAAAATTTATAATGAAACTTTATTTTCATTTTACTTTAAAATTTATTCCAACTTTAAATATTTTTAAAAACTGCTACTTTAAATATATAATCGATTGTTATTTTATAAGTGGGTATTAACTCATAACAAGACATACTTTTAAGTTGAAACATATGATAAATATTTAAATAGTTCTTAACATTTAATCACATATAATTTCTCATACGGGGACACTTTAATCTTTTTGTAAAATATCAAATTAACACATTTTTTTATTATATTACATTACTTAATCACAAACAAATATTATACAACATCCGAGAAAATCAACAACTCCATCTTATATATTATACCAACAGAAGAAAAATAATATTCTAGGTCAAATTCTTCAGTCAATATAATTAAATTTAAGAAAAATTGTAAAAATAGGCGAAATATGCAAAAAAGGTTAGATTATGCATTAAAATATTAGCAAACATAATATAATAAAAAATAAAGTTTATGTCTTTAGCAAACTTATCTTTCATTGAGAGATTCACTCTCGAAAACATTTTAGTAAATCTTGCAATGATATATTTTTAATATTTTTATATATTAATTTAATAATATGTATTTGAAAGTTAAGTATTGAGAAAGATTTATATTTTATATTTTTATATCGATTCATCTATATAAATAATATCACGCCAATTAATTCAATCAAGTTTTATTAAACAGACTTATTATATAAGATACAAATTAAGTATATTTGAACAATAATAAATCGAATATTAACATGAATCACCAAGTATTATTTGGGACAAATAATTATTTTACTACAAGAAAATTATAATTTATCTACTTATTATTACGTATAGATACAAATTCTCAAGTAAATTTAACATTACTTATAAATTATATATATATATATATATATATATATATATATCGGTAAATAATTATCTACCATTTTTTTAAGTAATATTAATAATTAATAATATTATTCACATTAACATAAATATGGTTAATAATAATAATAATATTATTATTCTAATTAATACTATTCATATTAATATATTATATTATTATTATTATTAATATCGTTATTAATATTATTAATGTATTAATACTAACATTAATATCAGTATTAATGTTAATGTTAATATTGATATTATTATTATTAATATTTGTTAATATTAATATTAATTTGTTTTTTTAAGACTAATGTTTACCCAATATCAAATGCATGTTGCTTAATAAAGTTAACTAAATCTATTATTCTAAAAAATCATATAAAATATTTTTTATTTTTAAATACTAATATTAAGGAATTAAGGAAATTTCAACAGACACTAAATCATTATATTAAAAATTAACATACATGCATATCTAAATTCTCATCTTGGCAGATCATGAAAAAATTATAAAAAAATAAAGCAATAAAAGATAATATATATATATATATATATATATATATATATATATATATATATATATATAACACGTTTATAGAACTATTTTACTATTGAAATAAATATGATTATTCCCTCTTTAAAAAAATTAATCTTAAAAATTATTTTAAAGTAGTTCAAATAAAACAAAATTTAAATTTATTTATATATAATATTCAATCTGTTATATAATTAAAATAAAAGTTTAAAAAATTGACTAACGATATTAGACTATGCCCTAACAATAAAAAAATATTTTTTTAACTATAATTTATTAAATATTTATTATTATCTTTAATATTATATATATGAGTAATAATTTATAATTAAATAACAGTATAAAACAGTGCGTGTCCATTCAATTAAGTAATGTTATCCACATTTTATAATGCCTACAAATTAATAGAAATGAGTAATTAATAGTAAAAAAATGTGAGTCTGGAATTGTCCATATGAGGTTTGACTTTAATGTTGTTGACCTATGCTCTAATGTGGCCCACATGCTTTTCCATTCAATTCAGAGCAAATATTTTACTTTTTTTTTCCTAACAACACTCATTTCATAACCCTAAATTTCCAAGTCTATGGTCCATCAAATTATGCCTAAAGCCAATTCATGTAGAAAGCAAAATTATATTATTACGAGTGTCATAATTTTTTCTTCTAAAGTATATGCCCACCAATTAAAGGTCAAATTTCCTGAAAAGAAAAAGTTAGGTGGATTCCACTTTTGAATATGGGGTTTTATACTTTCTACCTTTCAGCTCTTATACAGTTCAAATTATTTTTTAATCTATTTAAATTTTCATGCTTTTAGGTAATAAAGACTAAAGAATATTAGAATTATATATATATATATATATATATATATATATATATATATATATTTTTAAAAAA
>Ga0209489_102025_pt1 | contig 41742 bp, 20 predicted proteins | sample SiratrowhiteBW_FD_187527 | JGI IMG/M metagenome (GOLD analysis project Ga0209489, IMG submission 187527) | Root nodule microbial communities of legume samples collected from California, USA - Siratro white BW (SPAdes) (version 2) | ecosystem: Host-associated > Plants > Roots > Nodule | place... | reverse complement strand
CACTCTTTTAAAAAAAAAAAAAAAACACATAAACATAAACAACAAAAAATTATTCGCTGAAAACGGACAACTACTCCTAACAAATAATGCACCTACAGATGGCGATAGAATCCCAAAACTCTGTCACATGAGTCCAGCCGCAGTTCCTCTGTCAGAAATGGAGTGGTGGCGCATTTGGTATGTCCAACCACAATTCCTCTATCACACAAATAGACCCAAGGCGTACTTGTGGCTTTGTGCGTTGAAGAACAAAGACAAAGTTTTTCCTCTGTGATTGCAAAACGAAGGGACAATGATTTCTCTTGTGAACTAAGATGTTGTGCGCATTGAAGAACAAATGTAAGGTTCTTCCTCTGTGATTGCAAAATGAAGAGGCAATGGTTTTGTGAACGAAGCTGTTGTGGTGCCTTTGATGAAAACAACTGCTTCCAATCCTAAATTTCTTCGCTGTGCCACGTTGGAACCCACTTGTCATATCATTCATTTAATTCATGTCACCGTCACATAAAATTGTAAAGTGATTGTGTTGACACGTAAGGTTATCAACATATTAAAACTCTAAAAATAATCATGTAATCACTATTGTATTTGGATAATTTAGTTTTGTCATATTTATGTAATAATAATAAAAACTAATAAAAACCTTGACCAATATTTATAAAAGATGATAATATAAAACTATTATTTTCATTATTGATGATAAAGAATAGATACTTTGGTAAGAAAAACAGTTTTTTACTTTAATTTTGAAAGTATATTCCCAGTTCACCGAGTCTATAAATCAAGTACTGATACTTTCATAAATACGATTTTCAACTTATGGGTCTTACATGTTACCAATCTAAGAGCAATTTTATATTGCAAATTTTTTTATATTGTTATCATTTTACCTATTTGTCCTCTATTGCTTTCAATATGGAACGTGGGATCTGGTTGTAAGGGTATAATTGTATTCTTCTAAATGTGCCATTTTATCTCTTCTCAGGTCACTAATAACAAGCAACCTTCAAAATATGATCTAATTCAATTTCTCATTTATTTTTTCAACAAAAAATCAATTTTATGTTTTATTTTTATTTCTTTTTTCAGCTTTATATTTATATTCTCTTTATTTCTTTCTACATTATCAAACACATCGTAAATGACTGAAAAATCTTATAATTATAAATGTATTTTGAAAATACAGAAACATTAAAATTTAGTAGATTTTTGTCATTATCTTTAATGATCGTATCCACCTTTAACATTAAAAATAAGGGATAAAAGAAATACTCACAAATACAATTAACTGTAAATTGTAAAAGACTTAGCATTTGCATAAATTTTAACCCAGTACTGACAACCTTATTACTAGTTAATCTTCACGTAACTACCCATAAATTATGGTGAGGTCTAACTAATTTGGAAGCTTTGTATTTTCATCTTCTAAAATTGCATTTATATATCATTTGAGTAGGGAGGTCGTAAAACAAAATGAAAATGGAGCCCCTCGTACTGAAATTTGTATATTTATAGGTAGTATTTAAATAATGTACTATAATTTTTTTCCTCGTTCTTAATTATAAAATGTAGCAAATAATTTTATAACTTAATTAAAAATCGTTTTTAAAATTTAAATTTTACTCATAAAATAAATGATAAATAAATATAGTGAGGCACGTATCGCTTACGCTTATTTAGCTTACACATGGGTGTGTTTCGGACCCTGTAAAAAAAATGGCTTTTGCTTCTTTCACCTCCATTTTTCAACTTGCATCCCACAGTTGCATGAAATGATTGAATTGCCACATCCCATCACCGCTGCCATTAACATTGTCGTTACTATGCATCATAAGGAGAATGTTACAGAAGAAGAGTGAAAAAAAAATCGTTTTAGAAAGTTTGTTCTAGAAAGTTTATTTGAAAATATCTTTCATGTATTTTAGAAATTTCATTCTAAAGCTTTGTTCCGGAATTATTATTGAAAAGAGTGTTCCAAAATGTATTTAATGAATTTCAAAAAGTGTATTCTGAAAAATCTTTTGGAATGGATAATCTGGCACTTTAAATAAGGGTAAAATTATCATTTTAAAAATTGTGGGGATGCATGTTCAGATTGAGGGAGTTCATTAAGCAAAAGCTTAAAAACATGTAAAAAGAATACGACCCATTCAGGCCTGGCCCAAGATATCCCAGTTAATATAAAGAGGAGTATTGAAGACTGCTTCTTCTTCCTGCACCTCCATATAATTTTTGATTTTCCAAAATTGCTCTCGATTAAGTCTTGCACTGACACATTTATCCTTCTCAATCCTACACCTTCATATATTTCACAGTTTTGATCTCCTAAGACGTCACCAGCACTGTGCCGCCACTGCAACCACTGTTTGCGGCTGCCAGAGTAGAGAGGTGCCACTGTGTCCACTATTATGAGTTGAAGGTTGTGGGTTTTGGAAGAAGATGGAGTAAGGGGTGCTGTGATTGGGTTTGGGGGTGGGGGGTTTTCGCGTGAAAAATGGCTCATTCTGGAATAGGAGGTGTATGGGAAATGGCTTCCGAAATAATGTAATGTCCATTAAATTTTTGGCAATGATGGCATTGTGATTCGAACACCACCACCTCTATTTATCTTTAATCTGATTCTGATTAAAGGGGTCTTTATCCAGAACTCAAGCAACTGAGTTTAAATAAAAGCGAGCCACTTTACAAAAACCCGTCACATACCCCGTTTAGTTTCATAGTGACGGAGCATGAAGAGACACTTTGCAGAGAAAAGTTGCAGGATCCAATGAAAAAGGCTAAAAGGATCTTTTGAAGAGGTGATACACACCGTTTTTAGACTTGAAACGATCTTGTGAAGTTGGGGAATGAGGATGGTAAAGAGAAGGGAATAGAAGTGAAAGCGGTCACCACAACAACACCCTCACGCACCTTCATTTCATTGTTTCAAAAATATAACAAACTTTCGCAGGACAAAGGAGTCTTTACAGAAGGATACATTAGAAAATTGTATGGAGGTGCGGGAAGAAAGTATGGAGGACAGGAAGAAGCCGTGAGTATTGAAATGTGGAATGGTAGAATAGAACTCACAACTACGGCCAACACTTCTTGCACCCTATCTTTCTTGAACTTGCACCTATCAGCTTAAGGAAATAAATAAAATGATTTTCTGTATTTATAATTAAAAAGTTCATGGATTCAGAATTCTGAAATATGTTTTTTGGAATTTTTTTTTTTTGAATAGGCTCACAGAAATGGGTTCTGAAATATCTTTTCCAGAATTTTAATTTTCAATCGTAAAAAACGCCTTTTGAATTAATTTTTGGAAACAAATTGTACAATTCTTACAGTTATTTCTTTTTCCAAAAATATATTTCAAATTTCAGAAAGCTCTTCCAAATTTCTGATTTTGGAGTTCTTCATTTGAAATAAAGTAAATATTTCAAACGTGCATGTTAGAATTGATAGGGTGCAGGAAGTAATTTCCCACTAGTAGTGTGGAAACTGCACCTTCTCAAAGTAAACTGTTCGTACACCCGCCACGTGCGACGCGAGGCCATTTCATTATTTGTTCTGTTTCTTCTTCAGTGAAACCAAAACACACCACTGAAACAGAAACAACGGTGGTGCTGATCGCATCGCATCTACAACCACCATAACAGCTATGGCCGAGTAAGTCCACACATCACCACTCACATTGTTTTGCACTTTGCGCTATCTATCTTCAATTCAATTCAATTTGTGATGGTCGCAAACTAAAATTGGGATTGACAGGGTCATTACTTCAGCTCCGGGGAAAGTGTTAATGACCGGTGGTTACCTCATTTTGGAGCGACCCAACTCAGGACTTGTCCTCAGTACAAACGCTCGCTTTTACGCCATCGTCAAACCCCTTCACCACGAAATCAAATCCGATTCCTGGGCATGGGTCTGTGTATAATTCTTCTTCTTTATTCGCATTATTGCTTTTATCTTTTACTAACTTCTCTTATTCATTTTCATCCAGGCATGGACAGATATCAGGTTGACCTCTCCTCAGCTTTCCAGAGAAGCTCTTTACAAACTCGCGCTCAAAAATCTTGCCATCCAAACCGTTTCCTCAAGGCACGTTTTCCGTTTCAGATTAATTGTACTGTGCTCTTTGTGGTTTCTCAATGTTTGATGTAATTTCTGTTATTGGTTAATTGTCTCAGTGATACGAGAAATCCTTTTGTGGAATACGCGGTGCAGTATTCCGTGGCTGCTGCTTATGCCTTGTTTGATCAGAGTAAAAAAGAGGCGTTGCACAAGCTGCTTTTACAAGGTGGTATCACGCTTCTCTGCCCTTTTGAAAAATGAATGGACAGGTTTAAACGTCCGGTTTTGTGACTGGATTGATCTTGTAGGTCTTGACATTACAATTTTGGGCTCCAATGATTTTTATTCGTACAGGAATGAGGTAATTTGCCCTTTGTGTTCATGATTTGGGCATTTAAAAGTTTTGACCAAATTATTTGTTTGTTAATAAACGCTTCTGCAGATTGAGAGACGTGGACTCCCTTTGGCGCCGGAATCGTTGGCCTCCCTTCCACCCTTTTCCTCCATCACCTTCAATGCTGATGGTGCTGATGGGGGAAATTGCAAGCCTGAAGTGGCTAAAACTGGTTTGGGCTCATCTGCAGCAATGACTACGGCTGTAGTTGCTGCCTTACTTCATTACTTGGATGTTGTGAAGCTTTCCTCTTCGAAAGATCACCGGGACAGGAAGGATGTTGCAGATCTTGATATGGTGCATAAAATTGCTCAAACTGCACACTGTATTGCACAGGGGAAAGTAGGCAGTGGGTTTGATGTCAGTTCAGCTGTGTATGGCAGTCAGCGTTACGTGCGGTTTTCACCAGAAGTGATTTCTTCCACCCAGGTCTCCCCTCCCCTCTCATATCCTGTTTAATTTCTTTTCATAGACATTCAATTTCACCAATCAAACCATTTAATCTTGTAATTTTTTAAGATAGAATCTTGTCATATTATTACAACGCTCATTAACATTAAATTTTAGATAAATTAGACGTTTGTTGGTTTGTAATCTTATGGATGACATTGATTTATATTTAAAAAAAAATGTTGTGTTGAGTTAAATTATTTGATGAAGTATCAATTAGTTTTAAAATTTTATAAATTTTCAAGTTGATTTGATTATTGTAATGAATGCTTTCAATTTGACAATTGAATTGTTTGACAATGCACCCTCCCTGGTTTGTTTGACCCATGTTTGGGTTCCATCTAGAGATCATTGACAACTAATATCTTTGAGTTCTTGAAATTCTCGTGAAAAATATTTTCATTATATACCACTATGCATTGCAACCTGTGTTTTTTCCCATTCGTTAATATAAGCATCTTAGGATTAGGACTCTTCTGTTGGTTTTTTCTTACACTGAGCGATTTTTTTTTTTGGAATTAGTAGCAATGTTCCACAAACATCAATAACTTTATTGTCTTTTGTTTTAATGACATCGTAGATTGCAGATAAAGCAGTGCCTTTACCAGATGTCCTCACTGAAATTATAAGAGGAAAATGGGACCATGACACGACTGAGTTCTCTTTACCACCTTTGATGACTCTTGTAAGCAACTTAAATCTTGCTTATTTTACTACATTTATGTCCTAAAAGTGGCTATGGGCACTTACTTCCTTGCCCCACTTCCCTCATCCCGTATTGTCTCTCTTCTGGTTGAAAGGGTGGTTACGGTGGGATACACCCAAGTCCTGACTCCATTTATAATTTTCGTTTCTATTCACAACCTTCTTTTAATAGAAAAACAATAAAGAAATATTGTTGTGTTGCTTGTTAGATAATCTTCACATTTTAGGATTCCTCTAGGCTTTTCAGAATTCCATGAATTGCTTTTCATTTCTGCAATCCACATTTTGGACTCATGATTGCCAAATGCGTCTTACAATGACTAAAGTTCTGGCCTTTTGTTTGATTAGATGTTGACTTTAGATGCGAGTACTTAGGTTCTTCCTATATGTGGAAATTCGGTGCTGTCATTTACTTAAGCATATGCGATATTTATTAAGGATTGGCTAGAGTACAGTTGCTTATGAAAATCATGCGGAGGAATTATAAAACTTATGTCAGATGTTTTGGTTAACAAGAATCTGATTTTTGGAAGCTAAAATCCAGTAACAGCTTTTTCATTTTTAACATCTTTTTATGTTGTTTTATATCGTCGTACTTTTCTATGTGCAGCCTTTGTAAACCTTGAATTGCATTTGCACATGATGACCTAATAGACAGAATTTTAATTCTTTTCTGCACTAATACAATTAAATTTTAGTTCACCAGCGTAGTTTTGAAAAGCACCAGATGCCAGTTTAACAAACAGAAAGCTTGTTGCTTCAATTTTTTTCAATATTTCCTGAATGAATATTACTTAAAAATCACTTTAGGTGGTTTTAAACTTTATATGTAAACAAAGCAGAAAGATACATACAACGATTGGATTGTTTTCTGTCCTCACCTGCATATTAAGACCAGTAAGGAAGATTATAGGGTCTATTGGAAAACCTGTGTTATTTGTTTCTTTTTCAGTATTTACCTATTACCTTTCATTGTAAATCCAGCCATGGTAGTGGTAACACAGTGATATCAGTATCTGTAGATGAATAATACTGAGGGTTTCCAAGTGTTTCAGCCAGATTCTATGACATATGAATTCTCTTGGTTCTAAGGCTGATTAATATCTTTTCCTTTCTAGTTACTGGGAGAACCTGGAACTGGTGGATCATCCACGCCATCAATGGTTGGGGCTGTCAAAAAATGGCAAAAGTCGGAGCCTCAGAAATCCCTGGACACATGGAGAAGATTGTCAGAGGAAAATTCAGCATTGGAAATGCAATTAAACTTGTTAAGCAAATTAGCAAAGGAACAATGGGATGCATATAAATCTGTGATTGAAAGCTGCAGCGTGCTCAGATCAGACAAGGTATTTCTTGGAAATCAGTTGTGACATCAATTTAATGGAAGTCATTTTAAATCAGAATTTGTATACTCATGCAACTAAAGTAAATTGCTGGACAATTCTTCCTGTCAGAATCAGATAACTTAAACGTTGTGTGTCCCTATGATATTCCTTCCTCTGGATTAGCCTTGCACTCCTTTTTGACAGTTTTTGGTGAAGTGGTACATCTTTACTGATTATATACACTTCTCTTATTTCTTTGATAGTTTATCTAGAGATACCCTGGAGAGGAGTATAGATTAGAAGCTTATTTGCAGGCAACAGCCGTACTCATTATATGTTTCATACCATAATCTGATTGTGGCTGGATTATATACAGTTCTCGTATTACTTTGTTTATCCAGAGATACCCTGGAGAGGAGTATAGATTAGAAGCTTATTTGCAGGCAACAACCATACTCATTATATGTTTGCAGACCAGAATCTGATTGTGGCTGGATGTAAAGTTGGAACCAAACTGAAATTTTGGCATCCTTATTGTACCTCTTGACATCCTTCATACTTGATATGACCTTGTTGCCTGGGAATTATGAACTTCATAGTTCACAGTAAACTCAAATCTTATAATTATGGAATGATGTGAAAAATTGTGGCCCAACTCTAATGGTCAGTTTTGTAACACTAGAAATGAAAAATGGAGTGTTCGTAAATGAGATAGATTTAAAAATTATATTGGAAATACATCTATTAGTTTTCCACCCCCAGTTTGAAGGGGAGCTGACCTTTGTGAGGGAGGGGGCAAGAGGGCAAAATTGAAAAGTTTCTTTTGCGTCAAGAGACGGAGGAGCAATCAACATAGGTTATTCCTACTTTGCTTCTCATGCCCAGAAATTAAATTTGATATTGTGACTATCGGCATAGGTTATTCTATGATTCTTGTCGACTTAATTTCAAGTTCTGTAGTCATTGTAGTCGGGATTTCAGTTTGAGGTTGTAAACTTCACAAGTTCAATTGTGATAAGATTTCTTGTTTGAGATGTCTATTTTATTTTGTCAAGATCTTGGATTTTTCATATATAGTAACCTTTTCTTCTTTCATGTGGAATTTTTTAACTTTGAAATTCAAATTGCTTTATCAGTGGATGGAACTAGCTTCTGAACCTAACAAAGAAGCAGTTATTAAAGCGCTGCTTAGTGCAAAAGAAGCCATGCTGAGGATTAGAAATCATATGCGCCTAATGGGCGAGGCTGCAGGTGTTCCAGTAAGTTCATTTAACCATTGAGAACTTATTTTTACTGTTCTCTGTTCATATGATGTTGATTTATATCATACAAAATGTCTTGGTGGAACGTATACCCTTGTACATTTTTCGTTTGAAAATTAGTGACTTTGATTTATCCATGCCTCTTTAGGTAGTAACTCTTATCTTCTTATGAATGAGAATAATCATACTTCAAGTTTCACAATTTACTTCCAAATAATATAGGCCATCCCAATGATTCATAGGGGAGTGTTAAGGTTGGATTCAATTCCATTGTGGTCAGTCTACTCAATCTGTGCATTCCATAGCATGAATTGCTATAATACACCGTCAATCAAGAACTGAAAAAAGTCCCATATCAAGATTTCTTGCACTACCAAGTGATTACTTTATTAGTGTTGGCTTAGAAAGTACAAATACCTATATCATAAACTTGTTTCAGGGAGTTAAATATGTAAATAAACCATCCATATATTTTCAGCTAACAACTTCGGCTTTTGAGATCGTTCATAGCATGGTTCTAGAGCCTATATGACCAAGTGGTCTAGAGTTCAATCCTTAGCACCTTCATCCGTTTAAAACACAAGGTTGGTGGGTTGTGCACTGTCCACGCTTCAAACCTAAAGGTCTCTTGCTTGAAGGGGCACTTTAGACATGTTAAAGTAAAGTAGCCCTCGAACCACTGCCCTCCCCGTTCCAAATCAACAAAAAGCAATGGATCATTTAACATCTTCAGATTTAGGTATAGTTGATTCATGACGAATATTTAATACCTGAACCTTCTGCGGTATATCTTTTCGTATTCAGGAGCGTCACAGCTCTGGTTCAGTTAAACTTAAAACAGAGTTGTTATGTTTCAACTTGTCAATTATGAACCCCTTGAATCAATCAGAAAATTGATGTTTAATGGATTATATTAGATTTAGAGTGTGTTTATTGAGCATAATTGCTATATTTCCTTATTCAACTCGTTCAATTGTAGTCAGAGATTTTGTGTTAGAAACTCATTTTTTTATGGGTCTTATTTAAAAAGAAATGACAATTTATGACTAAAGAGGACTTATAAGTTAATTCCAATGTGTACAGATTGAACCAGAATCACAAACGCGACTTCTAGATGGTACGTTGGACTTGGAAGGAGTACTGTTGGCTGGAGTGCCAGGGGCAGGAGGATTTGATGCAGTCTTTGCTGTTTCTTTGGGAAATTCAAGCAGCAATGTGACAAAAGTATGGAGTTCACATAATGTTCTTGCCTTGTTGGTTAAGGAAGATCCCTGTGGCGTTTGTTTAGAAAGTGCGGACCCCCGAACCAATGAAATCACATCAGCTGTGTCTTCAATTAATATCGAATAAGTTCATTTTCATCAATTTAAGTTTGCCAATCACCACAAAATAGTTCCGTGGAGTGTGGCTTCACTAGGTATTAGTTTGCTTGTTTTAGATTACGGGGGAAAATGAGTGGATCGAAATAAGCTTGTAATGTGTTATAGTTATTTTTTAAAGTGAAACCCCTTCCAATTATTCTTAGTTTTGTAAACGAGTTGGAGATTCGTTGAACCTAGTTTCTTACAGCAAGAACAGAAGAAAACAAAGTGTACCATCCACATTTCCGATTTATTGCGTAACATCTAACATGCTTATTCAGATGTACCTACTTTTCTACAACTGGTCGAGGGAATGTATTAGCTAAAACTTTCCTCGCAACTTTATTTTTTTTCCCACTAATGTCTTGTACTGCGTGTGATGAAATATCACTCTGGCCTGACATGAATCAGACCTTGAAGAAATGAAAAACAGTAAATTACGACTCACCGAGGTTGACAGATGTGAAAGACGAGAGAGAAGAAAGAGTGATGGGAGAGAAAAATAAGAGACTACACAAGAGAAGAAAGATGAATGTAAAACAATTCAAATTTTTATTTATTTTTATTTGAATTTTTACAATTTTAAAGTAAAACTCAGTTCTTATTTAGTTTTTCATCCAATCATATCATATTTCATGAAAAGTATTTTAAATTCTCTTCGAAATTTTCATTCAAACGCTGACTAAAAGCGAATCTACCGTAAACAGGTGGGTAGTATGGATTTGAGACATACAAATTACTCCGCCGATGGGTTTGTAATACTTATATCGTGGAACTATGAGCTATATATATAGACACAACGATATTTAAGCAATTTTAGCATACAAGAAAAATAGATTATGGTACTTGCTATCAGTAGTATAAATTCAGAAGATATTGCAGAATAACCATTCACTATACAATTTAATATGTAATCATGTTCATAAATATGCACACCCTAAACATCATGTAAGAAGTAGGAACTCATCAAGGAAGAAAGAAGGCCAACATTGCAAAGATGAGACAAGCCAACCAAGTTCTAGCAGCTAGTAACTCATCCAAGAAAATTAACGATGAATGATTGAAAAAATTCCTCACCAGGTACGCATTTTGATACTACATTTCCACAATAATGAATACATAGGTACTTCTCTCATACTTCAGCTAGCATTAGATTCACATTTGTTGATTTAACAAGAGCGATGGTTGCTGTTTCTGCCAGTCCTCGTCCCTGGCAAGGAACTGGACTCCTGTAGGAAATGGCCACAACCTTGATACAGATTATTTATCCATGCAGATTAGGATATTCACTGTCTACCCTAAAACTGCCACACTCTGCCAGAGCTTTTGCATTAAGCTCCCTACCATATTTCCAGACATAATTCAGACCAACAAGAAGCTCAGTGATTACTTCTTCTGTCTTATCTTGATTTGCAAAGTAAAGGGTCTGCACCAGCAGCACATTTGTCCGGGAAACAAAGCTCTGCTGCTCATAACTTCTCTCAGACTGCCATCTTATCATGTTATGAGCAAGTGGTGCCAGCCATTCCAGTATGCTTGACATTGCATCATTCCATTCTTCTGCCAGAACTGGGTCATAGATTGATGATGAGGAAGCCATGGTCTTGGTAAATGGCTTTAACTTGGTCTTAAGGGCAGCTCTGACACGTCTCGGCAACATGTTGTACAGGTCATCTCTTGCATCGAGACCAATCAAATGTGAAGAAGCTGCTAGCTTCTCAATCACAATGATAACATTTGCATAGTGCAGTGCCAGAGCAGCAGCACCCAGGGTTTCAGGTGGAGGATTCAATAGCCTGCGGAGAGGTTTGAAGACTGATTGAGTATGATGAACCACTTTTCCAGGTCCAAGAGGATTTGAATTAACATCTTTGGAATTCTGAATTCCATGATGAACACCATTTGCACTTGACTGGCAGTCAGTGACTAAGGAACTGTCCCAAGCCATACATCCTTTGAAAGGTCCTACTTGAGTCAGTCGACTAGGTCTTGTGGGAGCTTCCTTCCCACTTATAACATTAGAGTGTCCATAAAACCTCCAAATCTTGCTCTTTTTATTTCTTCCAGTAACAGGTGTTGATTGATTCAATTTCCTTCCGAGAGGACCTGAGTAAAAATTGACACTGGTATACTTTCCTAAAATCGGGCCTGACTTAGTGGACGAATCACCAAAAGGACCCGAATTAGAAACGGTTGTTTTATTTGTTGTTCTACCAATTGGACCTGATCTGGCAGTAATAGCATTAAGGGGTCCTGAAGAAAATCTGGCAACGCTATTCTGTGATGGGTTGAAAGAAGATTGCAATAATGTGGAAACCGACTGACTTCTATAAATGAAATCTGTGTTCAGGACACTTGAATTATTGGTTCCACCAACACCCATCATCTCTTGAATTCCAAATACATGATTGATCTTACAGAATATTGTGAATAAGGACCTTGCTAAAAGAAGTATTGTGTAATCATATGTCCTGTTCCACAAAGAAATATCCTGTAAGTGCTTTACCTCCTGCCTCTTCAATGCAACCTTCTTCTGGTACTCCATTAAAGTTACACCATCTGATTCACCATTAGCCTTCACTCTTGTAAAAGTTTGCTCAAGATCAGCAAGCACTTCCATCTCTTGATACAAACTTGCATTAGTTGATATAAACTTTTCCATCCTCTTAATCTTTTTTTCCATCTTCTTGCCACTGAATTCCCACCCATATGGATCAATGCCAGTAGTGATAAAGTCGTAAAAGGCATTTCCAAAACCTTTCAAAATTGGTTCGCTGCATTTCTTAGCAAGCCTAGCCACAAACTCCGCCACATGTGCCAAATTCTCAAGTGTCTCCAAACAGATTAAACGTTCAATGAAATTATCATCATCTGAGACAAGCTTTCTTATGCCCACCGAATTTGTGATTTCCTCCCTCAATTTAACAATCTGTTTATCACTCAGAGACTGCCACAAATTAACTAGCTTAGACATCAAACTTGCTATTTCAAATGCTAATACCTCAATGACCACCTTCTCGGAATTAGCATCATGCTTCCGAGGAGCTTTCCACAGACTACGAAACCATGATTCTGCAACCATTGCTTGTATAGGAAGACAAAACTGTGCTCTTTAAGATAAATCCACCACCATAACTCTGCAATGCTCAGCAAATAAAATACAAAATGAGACAGAGAAATTTCAGCCAGTATAAAAAAATTTCAAAACTCAGATAACTGTCTCAAAATAATACCAAATAAGCTATTAACACCACATGTATGAAAGGAAACGAAATAATGTCTATTTCGTTGCCACTTGACAATAAAAAAATAACCAAATTGCATAATCTCTTTTTCTTACCTGTTTTGTTTTATTATTCTGTCCCCACACCAGAAGGAGAATGATGAGATTGAGCTCGAAGTAATATCACTATGGTCTCGAGCAAACTTATTTGGTACTCTTATTTCTCCCTGCTACATAGCATCAAAAACTGAAAGTCATGCCAAGCTATTCGAAGTAATTTAACTTTAAAACTACATTATATTATCTATCTTCTTTTGCTTCAGATAATTCAGGCACAAAAATATATCAGCATTATTTTCTACCCATTCTATCTTTGTCCCCCTCACTACATATGGTTCAAATCTATTCCACATCAGCATTTTAAAAGAATGGATAGATAGGGCTCAAGTAAATATTCTTTATGTTTTACATGTTTTGTCAAGGTATACAATTCTAACAGATGTGCTAATTCCCTGCATCAAATCATCAACAGTAGACTGGTATGAAGTGGCTCTCTCACATCTTAAAAAATTAACATATATTCCAGTAAAAGCAAAAATAATGTTTATATTCCCTTTGTTGCCCTCCTTGGTGTTGGTGTTTGCCCTTGCCCTTGCCCTTATAGTTTCTGATGGATAGAAATGCTTCATTAAGAAGCAACTGTGGAATATAACTTCTCAATTATTTCAAGTAAATACAGCTGAAGAATATATACTGAAAAAATACATGACATAAACCAAAATATGGATCTTATTCCCTGTCTACTCATTGATTAAATCAAGAATTAACTGACATTCAAAGCTGAAAGGGACTGCATTTTTCTGGGCAAATGGTTTCATACCAATCTACACTGCAATTATAATAACACAAATCCATATACCCATAATTAAACGCAAATCCTACCAGCAAACCCAGATTCCAAAACTTTATTTTTTTTCTCTCCATGATAAAAATAAAAAATAAAAAAACTCAAATTTGCATACTTTTTGTCAACTTTACATCACTTCACCATCTTGTGTGCCTATATGGATAAAAACTATAGCAGCCAGAACTCAAATCTTAACACCACCAAGTGATTGCAGCAAAAGTGAAGAAAAATGGTGTAGAATCAGTTGGAGAAATGAGCATGATGAAGTACAGTAGAAGAAGACAGAGAGAGCCAGAAACTCACCGATCACGAAAAGGAGCACCCCGTGAATCTTTGAGAGAGAGAGAGAGAGAGAGAGAGAGAGAGAGAAAGGGTGCAGTGTTAGGAAATAAGGTGCACATGGAATGGAAACAAAGCAGAAACTAAGATACAGAGAGAAAGCGAGTGAAACCAATGATCCCAAAATAAATATTTTATTTCGAATTTAAAATGAAATTAGTATTTCACAACTCATTTTAAAAGTTTATTTAGTTTAATTAACATGTTTTTTTTTCCTTCTTAAAACTCAACTTTTTGCAGTTTTAGGTTTCTCTCATGGATATATAGAAAAAGGAAAGCAGTAATATGTTTGACTAAATTTTATATGTATGATTGAAAATTTTTGTTCAGCATGAATAATGAAATTATGCAGGTAATTGAGTAGTTTCTAATTTTGTATTGAAATAATCAATGCAAAAACATTATAATATTTATTGTGATATACTAATTTATTATGCTAATTTCAAATACGATTGCATTTTATTAAAAAGAATTTCAAAATTCATATCTTTTTTTGGTTGAAAAATGGTTACATATGCATTATTAAAAAAAAACAAAATTCATCACTATCCACATGAAGTTTCTGAAAAAAAAAGTACATTCACAGAGTGTTTGAAACGAAAATTTTATTTTGGTCTTTGAAGGGGAATAGTAATTCAGTTCAGACATTAATTTAATAATCAATATATAATTTTTTCACCAATATCTATTCATCATAACTCAATTTGAGTCACAATAAAAAAAGTTGCTTTGAAAAAAAAATGTCTACAAGTACAAATTATATTTCATTACTGAAAATGCCATTTGTTTGAAAAAACAAAAAGAATAATAATAATCCCTTAAAAATCAAATTGATGTTTCAACAAATTCTGAAAGACAAGTCCAAGAGTTCAACGGAAAAATTTCTTTGTTACAGCAACATACAAATAATTGCTGAGTCTATTTGCATTTCTTGCTTTGGACACACTTTTCAAAGATTAAGAACAAATCATAATAAGGGTTCTTTGCTAACAAACCTCTACCATATTTGGTACTGATTTTAGCTTTCAGAAAGTATAAAGTCATAACGAAGTTTGAGGATTGGTTCTGACTAGTTACTGCTACCATTTTTCTTCACCTGCTTTTCCTTTACCATTAAAGGAAAAATCCCTAGAAGATGCTACTTTTTTTTTCAATTTTTAATATAAGTAAAAAACTATTTAGATGATTTTCTTTTTTCAATTTAATGCCACATTAAAGAGACTGTTACAAAGCATATGACAAAAGAAAGCTGAAAAAAAAAAAAAATTGAATTTGGGTCGCAACAAAGAGGAGAGAGTCCCGTCACAATCATTAATGGAAACTACGCGGGATTCTGTCCTTTTACCAAAATATCCCCATATTTGATCCGGATTATAGACCCGGATCGGATGCTATAAAGCAGAGAAAACGACTGCGTTTAGGATCCGGAATTTCTTGCCCGATCCGAATTGCTACGACGACGTTTAGTTTGGTAAGAATGAAAAAGCATGTTTGGTAAGTGGTAGTGATCATCCTTACATCTTTTTTTCCTTTAGTAAACTCTTTTTCAGTCTTTGACTAATAAACGGACAACTTTTTTCCTTTAAAAGTTTGTTCAGGTCTTTCACAAAAACAAAAAATACGAACGAAAATAAATAATGAAAAAAATTCAGAACACATAATTGGAAATAAATTTGTATATTTTTAACCCTTTTATCATTCTTTAATTAAAGGGGCTGATTTAATGTAAGATTTATTATTATTGTTCACCCATGACTTTATTTCAATTGGATCATGAAAAGTAAAGGTCAATAAAATTAAAGATAATAAACATATTACAATAAAAGTTTTACTTAAAATACCTTAAAATATTTGAATTAAGTCTTCTAAATTTGAAAATCAAATTATTTGTTGAAAACTCAACCGAGATTCATCTATAAAAGATTTTTCAGTACTGAAGTCACTGAAAGTTTTTAGAGTATTGAGTGATGAGTACTTATTGTGACTCTTGGACATTTCTTAATTAAGCTAAAGATAAAACAAAATAAAAATTAATAGATTGCTACTATTTTATAAGCGATTATGATATATTATTGGTCATAAGTTATCAAAAAATTAATTAATAACTATTTAATTAATATCTGAATACTCTTTTGGTCATTGAAATTTGAGATGATTCTTATTTCTTATTTATTAGATAACTTTTTTTTTAATAATTTTAAAGAACTTAAAGAAAGGAAGAGAAAAGTAAAATTGTTTAAATTAAGTGAAAAAATTGAGAAGTGAAAAAAAAAAGAGTTTGTGAGTGATTTAATTAATATAATTAATTTTTGAAAAATAAAAATAAAAATGATATGTTTATAAAATAAGCAAATTATCCTTGTTATTACAAATTAATTTTAATTAAATTATAAATTATTATTATTATTTTGTTATCATTTAATAATTTTAATAACAATATCATTATTACTAATTTTTTTAATTTTTATTATTCTATGATTATAATTTTATTATTCTCATTTTTTATTTTTTATTAATGTTAATTTTCATTAATATCTTTTTATTATATTAAATTATATTATATAACTAGTTATGTTATGTTAAAAGGAAACTTGATTATGTATGTTAACGATTCCATCATATAATTATGTATATAATTTAATTAATTATGTTACGTTATATAAGTTAATATATAGTAGGTAATTTTTATATGGAAGTATAATGAACTATCATTTTTCAAAACTGTGATTTTTGTTGGAGTTTAATTTTATCTGTATAAAGTTGGAGATGTTTGTGGAAGGAAAAAAGTAAGAGATAAGTAATATGATTTTACACTGAGTTTCCTCCTCTCTACTAATAAAAGAATTTGAAAAGCAACAATCCTCCACAAGTATCAATTAAAACAAAAGCTAAAGCAAACAAACTCTTTCGTCCTTTTTCTTTCATTGCATACAGTAAATCATGCTATACAGATACTATTAAAATTAATGGTAAAGAATTGCTAAATAATTTGGATAATTTGTGTAAATTTATTGCCTTAAATTTCATATTCATCCTCATGAGGAAACAGTTGGTAATTTCTTCAAAAAGTCAAAATTATATATGTAGGAAGTTCAGGTTGTTTCACTCATTAATTTCTTATTGAATAAGACAAAATTATACATTTTTAGCTTTAATTTTTAATGAGTGTTTGTAATGATTATCCTACAGCTGTATGATCACAATGTTTAATTAGATTTGACTAGCTAGCTGAGTCTTTAACACGGTTTTTCTTGGAATTTTCCTTTATTTTAATATTAGATTAGCAACCATGTAATTTATAAAGTTATAGAAAAAGAATAAAATAAAACTTTGCATAGCTTAATTGTGGAATTAACTTAAATATAATAGATTACAGTATCTTATCTTTATCGTAATAAAATAAAATAAAATAGTATCTTCCTTTCCAATAAATTACATTACTAAAGATTATAAAAAGGCCATAACTACCTCATATTACAATATGTTTAGATAATCTCTAAAAAAATCACTGTAGTCCCCTTTGACTATAAAAATTGAAATCAAAATTGAAATTAAAAGATGTGATTAATAGTTTTTTTGTTGATAAATAAACGGCATCGGTTTATATCTTTGTCAAGCACGTGTATATGAAACATGTGAGAAAATAAGGTGAGTGGATTCAAGAGCAATAAATTTCAATTTCCCTTTCTTCATCATTGAGTACCAAACTAAGTTAAATCTGTAAGGATCTATGAATGCATGTTTGGATTAGTTGATTTAGCACATTTTATTTAATTTTTTAAGAACTATTAAGGATAATTATTTTCATTATTTGAGCAGAACAAACACTTCTACATTACTCCTAACACAATCTTAAGTTATAAGTAGAAGCAATTTTAGGACGCTAATAATAAATTAACAAAAACATGCATTTGTTATTGGAGAAAGGGGAAATAAGACAAGACTAGTAACATTGACTCCATCTTATCCCAATTTCGAAGAAAGTGCAATTGATTAAAACCTTTGCACCATTACATATTGTTAATTCCACTGTTTGGGAGACAACTTTGGGCAAAAGACTCGAAGAAAAGCTAAGAAAGTAGAGTGAAAATACATGAAAAAGCAAACTAATCTGTTCACACTGACTACATGCCAAAAGGAAGTTAAAAAAACACCTACCCTAATCTTTACCATTTTAAAAGGGAGAAAAGACCTATAAAATATTGGTTGCATCAGAAACAACAAAATTACCTAAACCTATAGCTTGGGGAGAAGATTCAAAGTGCTTCTGGAAAACGTAAATCAGCTGGGCCTGGGCCCAATATCCCTTTCTGTTCGCTTATCTTGCCCAGACCAATAGCAGGTTCTGCAGGACCATTTATTATTATTTCATCATCTCGACAATTGGTTCCCTGCTTGAACAATACCATCAAAAGTTAATACATAATTAAGGAATGCAAATGCATCTCACAAAAAACAAAAGTAACCATAATATGAATGCAAAATAATGTTGTATATTTTGGTAAAGCAAAACCTTAGAATAGAATATTTGGGAAAAGCGAAATCCAAGAGTAAGAAGTTTTTGCACGTCATTAGTGGTGTATAATATAGAAAGCTGGAGCATGGAAATGAGAAGCACTTTAGGATTTGTATGCTTGGAAAATACAAACTCGTTGGCTTGAAGAAAGTCAATTCTGACTGTACATGAGAAAGTTATGTAGCATAAGATCACCTCTTTCATCAATACCAATAATGACCCTTTTGTTTTCAAGTCTCAAATATACCACTTTCAAACCTTCCTAACATAATACAACTTTGATTTTGCTTTTAAAAGATTTATCATTTTTGGTTTGGTGCTCTATTAATAACTTCTCCACATATTGGAAATATACAAAAGTGCACCATCCACCACTTTAATGACTGAACATATTATTATAATAATAATATATAGATCATTTTTATTGTAACTTCGATGACCAACGTACACTTTTAGTCCCTCATTAGTTTATTTCGCAAATTTAGTTTCCTAATCTTTTGATTGCCTTGATAATTTTTTTTTTACTTTTATTTTTCTTAAAATTCTCAAATTTTCATTTTATTTTCTCAAATCTCCATAAATTGCATAAAGTATGAACCACTTTAATCCAAACATCATCCTTCACTCAGATTCAGAAAAAAAAATAAAAATATCCTCTTCAAAATATGCGCATTCAACAAAATTATATGCATTTCACAAAATTTTGAACAACCTTTCAAAGCATCATTTATGGCCAAACTGTTACAAATCCTAAGCTGTTTTAGTACAAAAATAAAGGTCTGAAGGTTTTAAGAACAGAAAAGCTTACAGAAAACTTTGATTATACCAATTGAAAAAATTGGGAGATTAAATTCAGACAAAAATTATCAAAAAAGTAAAATCATAATGATCACAACAGAGAAGACAAAATATGTAACTAAACATTTTAACTCATGAAAATTAAATAATAGTATATGCATTTACGGTGTAGAAAAAATTATACTATCACTAAGACGTAGAATGAGTTTATTGACCTTTATAGAAACTATTTTAAGAATTATATAAGTGGTGATTTTGAGTTAGTTGGCGATATAGAAACACATTAATAGTGCATGTCAATTAAACTAATTAAAATCTTATTATTTTTCATTTATTTTAAACTGATGTTTCCTGCAAGTATAAGCATGGCTTAATATACGAAAATGGTATTTGTAGAGCATGTTAGCTTTCACAATGCCAGTAATGAGCCCATGCTTAATGTGCAGTGTCCATCTTCCTAAAACTAAATTTTATAAATAAAACCTTTCTGCTGCGTGCATGGTGAACAACGCCAGTTGAAAGGGAAAATTATATATGGTACTGGCGTTATAGAATTAAAAGAAGAAAAAAAAAGCACCTGGCACATTCTTGGACATAAAATAAAAATTGATCGAAGTAAAAGTGGTAAATCAACGCAAAATAGTCTACAATATTATCAGTTACCTCATCGTGACTATAACTCGCATCTTGCAATAATGGAGTTGCAACTGGGGGTGCAATTTCTGGGTCTGGCTTTTGAAATATAAAAGTGGTATAGAGACCTGCATTGGAAGGAAAATACAGTATCTGAGTATCTGCATAAATAATAGGCAAAAGTGACAAAATTATAAGCAATAAAAATAATTAAAAGATATTATTAATGCATCACCTAGAGCATCGTATGAACGTGGAAGAAGTCTTCCCCTCGGATCCAAGAGGTTTGGAACATAGTGTGTTAACAGGCCAGCTAATTGTGCTCTTAAGCAACAATCACAAAAGGTATATTCAATAAATATTCTTTAAAACTCTAAAAATGCTAATAACATATTTGAAGGATCTGGGAGGATGTTTCATCAGTCCCCACCAGAGAATGTGAAACTAACCTGTTGTCGTCATAAAATTCTGTTAAGTTTTGAATCTCCACGTACTCAAGGCCAGCTTCCCTGGCCAAGCTACGGTTTTATGAAGCAAAACGTCAGATTTATTTAAAAAACATAATTGAAGATATGAGGTATGAACCAAACAAGCACAAAAAGTTATAAATATTTTCATCTTTTCCTGGATTTATTTTTACATTCCACAGGAATAGAGTCAATTTTGGCGTGTTAGGAATTTCTTTACGACTGAAAGTTAAAGTTTAATCAGAAATCTATTTAAAAATTGGCAATCAACTTTTTCCTTTTAAAATCAACACAACAATTCACAGTCATGAGTCATCCATCTTGATCTATGAGATAGAAGGTGAAAACCTGATGAAACTTGGAAAATGAACCAAGCAATTGGTTTCAGCAGAGACGTCATTAGCAAATTTTAGCTGGTACTTCTTTCCAAATAACGGAAACCTGAAAATGGTGAATAGATTCGAATGAATAAGAACATGATTTTAACTAAGATAACCAAAGAAAAGAATAAGCAATATGCAGTTGATTGATTGAGATATGTACTTTTCTTCTTCAACTTCAAAAGTAATCATGTAATTCTCCGTCCGGATGCAGTTGGGAACAATGTTTGGCTTCATGCTGCTGCTTTTGTTGTGATAGGCTTCAACATTCCTCTGGTACTTGGCCCTACACGACTACAATGTTATTTTATCTATTCTATTAGTGCTTAAAGATCTCATGCGGACAATTGAATTACCAGAAAAACAATGAAGACAAAAACCAATAGAATCCAAATTCAAATGTATAAAATGGAGGAAAGGATGCAATTCATACATAGAAAATAGATAAACCAAATGCATGTAGGAGGATAAACAAAATTGTCTAAACAAAATAAGATCATTTGTGATTATAGACTTTTTTACATTTCATCAGAAACCACTAGGCTATTCTTCTATCTTTTCCTCTCTCAGCTGGACAGAAAGGGATCCCATTATAAATATAAATTCATTTGGCTTGAAACTGCACCTAAACGTTAAAAAATAAATGAGTGAAAGAAGATGAAGAAACTAATGACTATGTTGTAAGAAATAAAAAACATAGCTAAAAGACATAATTCAGAAATCGTACACATAGGAAAGAATTACATGTCAGAAGACGTACTATCCAGTTTAGAGGAACAGTTCAAGAGATGAAACTGAAAAAGGGGAAATGTTCATGTACACCTTTAAGCATCCCAGGGCACTGTTTCCAGAATAACAGATATAGTTTTGCTTGCAGTAACATCTAGGTGGACACAGATTAGGGGAAACTCTTACATGTTTTAACCTGAAGTAATAACTACATGATGCTACAAATCGGTTCGTTTAACTGGAGTGTATAGTGGCACTTTAGTCCAAAAAAGTGGTTTCAGATGGGTAACCCTTAACCAAATCAACAAAGAGTACTTGTGCGCTATAAATCAAATGAAGTTTCATCACCAATAAACCAAATAAAAAGAATAGCCAAGAAAATGAAAAAGGAAAAATAAGAGACAATGCAACTAAACCATAGGCCTCTGATAACTCCCATACCATATGGTAGATGAGTCAGGAGTAATACCAAGAAAATAACCCCCGGGTTTCAGCACAGATGACACATTATGCAGTAGTTTCCGTGCTTTCTCTTCAGTCTCAAAACACAACTGCATTAGAGATGTTTATCAGAAGAGGACTAACAGGAAAATCTCAAAGGATTAACTAAAACCCAAATTTAAAGAGATATTGATAATCACTAAAAATGTTGAAAGGACTACATTATATTTCAAAAGGACTTGAGACTCTAATTGGGTTTACTTATCCTATTCTTGAATAGGATTTTATCATAGAAAATCAAACAACGCGTTAGAAAATAAGACACCCTCGAAACAAGCTGAACAGCAACTATACCCAGCCCTGCAAATACAATGATTCAAAACATCTTTACAAAATGAAAGTCAGACCTGCAAATGCTGCAAACAGCAGACAACATCAGCCACATTGATTTTCTCCTCCATATGTGTTTCTATATTTTCCTGTCAGAAAACAAGAAAACATAAAACAAATACTAATAATATAAAATACAATTCCTTTTACTTCAATTCAAGGCAGTCTAAGACACTAGGGGTTTCAAGTTCAACAACTTACCACACAGTTCGAGCCTCACTGGCCAAAAGTGACAAATAATGAATTAAAATATTTGAATCATACACCTTAAATTTATCATATACATTCCCCACGCAAGCATAACATCCACAGCAAAAGTAGGAAAAATCAAGATGTGCAGTTTAAAAAACCTAAGATGCTTATTGCCAAAAGAGTCTCATAAACTGAACTTATAATCACATTCTGACTATTGCATGTCCTTTCAGACTTTATATCAGAGAGTTAACAACAAGTTAAATGGGTTGATTTTTTTAAAGCGCTGTGAACAAGGAATTAAAGGCAGCTGCGGAGTCCTCCTAAACAAAACCTATGAAAATTTAGTCTCACACTATGGTAAGAGTTAAAGGCAGAAGAGAGAATTGAAGGTAGAGAAGAAAGGTTACCACGGAAGGGTCGACTTGGAAGAACTGGGCAGTGTAAGATTTCCTGTGACTCTCCCAAGCTTCTCGCATTTGCTCAATCCCAGAAGAAGACGCGTCTGCAGCAACAGAACAAAGAGAAGAATGAATTGGAATTCCAAGGAGACATGGAGAGGAAGAAAGGGAAGGAGTACCAATTCCAATGTAGTGGCCAATTTGCGCGTCGACCCATTTATCAGCGTCGGAATCAGCACAATACAAATCGCACACCTTGAATCAATGAGAGTGAGAATAAGAATGGAGAAGTAAGAGAAGAATTAATTGGATGGAATGAAAGAGCTTGGCGAACCGTGGCATAAGGGTGAGCGAATATGTTTATCAGAGCCATTTTTGCAAAATCATAGAGCCGTTGGTGTGTTGACTGACTCATTCCTCAATAACCCTCTTCTTCTTCTTCTTCCTCTTCCTCTTCCTCTGGATGCTGTTTTAGAACTTCATCAACCCTCATTTTTATTCACTGTAATTATAAACTTAGTTATCAAAAAGTCTTGATAATTAACCCTAAACAATAATTAACAAATAGAAGGAATGTGAAAGACAAGTAATAGTTTCACCCAAACAAATTCATTACGAGGTCTATTGAAAAGACAAACATCTCCTGTCAAATGTCTATTTTTTTTTTTTTTCTTACAGACAAATTTACATGAAGAAGAAAAAAATTATGCGTTGAATGTTACACCATAATTTCATTCGCATTTTTTTATTCGGATAATTTAACTTTTAATAATATTTCTTTCATTTTTTTATTCTTCATTTCCACCCCCCTCAATTTAAATAGAAAAAGGTAAAAAGTTAAAAACTTCCAAAATAATAATTATAATAAAATGGAAAATGACACTCTTTCTTCCGTTTAACACTCCGACGTGACATGTGTTGTTCCACATGACAATGAAAGAAAAAACGCAGTTATTTTTGACATTTCACTCCTGAGACACATGTGTGTTCTAAAATTACAAACAGTGAACCACTTATTTGAACTGAGCTAACCACTTAGTGTTTTCACCCTTGAGACACGTGTGTGTTCCAAAACTACACATAACGAACTACTTATTTGAACTGAGCTAACCACTTAGACATTCCACCCGAGACACGTGTGTGTTCCAAAACTACACACAGCGAACCACTTATTTGAACTGAGCTAATCACTTAGACATTCCACCTCTGAGACACATGTGTGTGTTCCAAAATTACACACAGCGAACCACTTATTTAAACTAAGCTAACCACTTAGTGTTTTCACCCCTCAGACATGTGTGTGTTCCAAAACTATACACAGCGAACCACTTATTTGAACTGAGCTAACCACTTAGACATTCCACCCCTGAGACACATGTGTGTGTTACAGCGAACCACTTATTTGAACTGAGCTAACCACTTAATGTTTTCACCCTTCAGACACGTGTGTGTTCCAAAACTACACACAGCGAACCACTTATTTAAACTGAGCTAACCACTTAGGCCTTCAACTCCTGAGACACATGTGTGTGTTCCAAAACTACACACAACGAACCACTTAGGTGAACTGAGCTAACCACTTAGACCTACCACCCTTGAGACACATGTGTGTTCCAAAATTACACACAACGAACCACTTATTTGAACTGAGCTAACCACTTAGACATTCCACCCCTGAGACACATGTGTGTGTTCCAAAATTACACACAGCGAACCACTTATTTGAACTGAGCTAACCACTTAGTGTTTTCACCCTTCAGACACGTGTGTGTTCCAAAACTACACACAGCGAACCACTTATTTAAACTGAGCTAACCACTTAGGCCTCCATTCCTGAGACACATGTGTGTGTTCCAAAACTACACACAACGAACGACGTAGGTAAACTGAGCTAACCACTTAGACCTACCACCCTTGAGACACATGTGTGTTCCAAAATTACATACAACGAACCACTTATTTGAACTGAGCTAACCACTTAGACATTCCACCCCTTAGACACGTGTGTGTTCCAAAATTACACACAGCGAACCACTTATTTGAACTGAGCTAACCACTTAGTGTTTTCACCCCTCAAACACGTGTGTGTTCCAAAACTACACACAGCGAACCACTTATTTGAACTGAGCTAACCACTTAGATCTTCCACTCCTGAGACACATGTGTGTGTTCCAAAACTATACACAACGAACCACTTAGGTGAACTCAGCTAACCACTTAGACCTACCACCCCTGAGACACATGTGTGTGTTCTAAAATTACACACAACGAACCACTTATTTGAACTGAGCTAACCACTTAGACATTCCACCCTTGAAACACATGTGTGTGTTCCAAAATTACACACAGCGAACCACTTATTTGAACTGAGCTAACCACTTAGTGTTTTCACCTCTCAGACACATGTGTGTTCCAAAACGACATATAGTGAACCACTTATTTGAACTAAGCTAACCACTTAGACCTTCCACTCCTAAGACACATGTGTATTTTAAAACTACACACAGCGAACCACTTAAGTGAACTGAGCTAATCACTTAGACCTACCACCCCTGAGACACATGTGTGTGTTCCAAAATTACATACAGCGAATCACTTATTTCAACTGAGCTAACCACTTAAATATTCCATCCCTGAAAAATATGTATTCTAAAACTACTGTGTTTTCTCTTTCATTGCGGGATAACACGATGTCAAAAGTATCATTTTCCTAATAAAATTTAGTAGTATTTTATATCTTTGCTTAGTTTTAGTTTGAACTGACTAAGTAGCTTTTTTAGTATAATTCTCTAATATATATGACAAGATTTTAGATTTGACTAAATTAAGTTTTATTATTTTTAAATTAAGTTTTTTATTGATAAAATTTTATTTTATCAGTCTTCAAAATTTGTACTCAAGACCAGAATCAGGCTTAGAATTTGAGCAGCTTAACGTTTGGTGAAGGAAAGGAGATATGGTCCCCAACCAAGAAACCTTAGTGGAAGCGGCGCTCCGAGTTCTCAACACCGCCGACCCCTTCGAGAAGGCGCGACTCGGTGACTCGGTGGCTACTCGGTGGCTCAATGGAGCCATTTCGGAACCCTACGACCCTTCTGCCGGCGACCACCTTACGCTCCCTGATCGCCCCGCAAGGCTATCCTCTGTCTGCACCATTTTACTCTCACCTTCTTCCATTCTCTGGTGTTCGACGAAATGCCTCAGTTTCTTACGTGCATAGAATATTGTATTGGCAGGTGAAGTTGGTGGCGCCGAGTCTGATGCCGAAGCTGGGCAAAGCGGGAAGCTTGCAGAGCAGAATAGCCATCGTTCATAGCCTCACTCACACTGAAAGCTGGGCCATTGACTTGTCTTGGGTATTTGTGGATTGTTAATTGTATCCTTTAACTTGCCTTAATGGTTTTCTTGCATGAACACTTTATTTTTGGGTATATTTGAATTGGTTGCTGATAGTGGAAGTCAATGGATAATAATATAATGAGCAGGGATGAACTGGAATAGAAATGCTATTGCATTGTCTATATTGTCTAAAATGGAATCAAGCAAAGATTCCATCCCATGTTTTTGAAAAATGATAGTACAGAATGAGTTATATTATAACACTTTAATTCTAATATTATATATTTGGCTCTTCTAAAGTAAAGGAGGGTAAACTAACTATCTCATCGATAATGAGAAAATCAATATTTTAACACATACGTATATTTTCTCATTAACGATTGAGATTACTTGTTTAGTCTTCTAAAATAAGTCGTTCACTTTAGAGAGAAAAAAGAAATAAAGAAGATAATAATAATGAAAAAAAGCCCCACAGAAATACTAGATTACTTGTTTGTGAAGAGGAGAGGAAATGTTTCATTTGAATGGAGTATTTTTTAGAGAAAATTACACTTACCTCTCCTAAAGTCTTCTCTAATGATGCTTATATCGCCTTTAGTTTTTAAACAAACATTTACCTCTCCCATTTGTTTAATCAAGTGACACACAAACCATGTAAAATAACAGACTTTACCTTGTTAATGATAGACACCACAAGATTTCTTTTACAACTGTGCATTCTTTGACTCTCAAAGTTCTTTGTATTTTTAGCAAAGTGCTCGTTCTTTCTTTATGTTTCTCCGGAATTTTCTTTTCATCAAATGTTTTTTGTTATTTTTGGAGAAGAGATTGGTATGTGGGCTATATAGATGAAGAATACAAGAATTTTTGAGTGCTCTTCTTTAATTCTATGTTAGGAGAGGTGAGTGTTCTTTTACAAAGTAGAATAGATGTGAATGTTATTTAATAAGATCTCCAGGTAGGTCAGTTCAATTTTCTCTTCTTTTTAAACTTGTCTTACAGTGACAAAGATTGTCAAGGTAAAGGTGGAAATTTTCTGATTAAAGTGTTGGGTTTTGTGAAATTGTTTGGGATTTTAATGGTGGCTGGAAATGGAATGATGGTAATGTTGGCGGATAAGAGAATTGGAGAAGAGATTCATCTATATTTAAGGAAAAGTTAATAAAGATCAAATAGTCATTTGTTGATTTCAGTATTAGGATTACGATCATCACTCTTAGGGTTTGAACTAAACTTTAATTGACCCTTTTTGTAGTAGTGTGTTTTAATTGTTTGTTTGGAAGAAGTTTAGTTTTTTCATATTCCACCCCCAACATTTATTGACAAACATTTTTACTTATAATACATTCATGCAGGATATAATAGCACGATTTGGCAAGCAAGAATCAATGCCTAGAGAGTTCTTTACAGATTTTGTGAAGGTAGCACAGGACGAAGGGCGGCACTTTACTCTTCTTGCTGCACGACTTGAGGAGCTTGGTTCTTATTATGGAGCATTACCGGCTCATGATGGCCTTTGGGATTCTGCCACTGCTACTTCCAAGGATTTGTTAGCACGATTGGCCATTGAACATTGTGTCCACGAGGTCTGCCTTTGAGTTTTTTTGCCATTTTCATTTTTTGTTATTTATGGTTTTGCTTTTGTTCATGACAAATTGAGGTTATTAAACTCGGATCACTCGTGGAATTCAAGGGGTTGCTTACTGATGCAGGAATCATGGATTGTGATTTTTTGTGGGTGGGGTTGCGGGGTACTTTAGCAATCCTTGCAATTTTTATGCCTATCACAAGCCTCGGTTTTTTACAAAATAAAAACTGAACATGTGGAGTGCTTTATTTTATGACCATTCTGTTTTGGAAAACAAAAACACATATTTGATAGGAGTAGTTTTTGAAATAAGTTCCAAAAAATAATTTTTTTTTTGAAATTTTTAAAATAAAGACTAAATATTTAGAAGTTATTTTGACTCTTTAATTTCAGTTTTCTGCTACTAATTTTTCCTTGTCCTGTCTTGTCCTTTTCTCTCACTATATCTCTTTCACCCTCTCTCAAAAAATAAGTTTTTGAAAATTGCTCCACAAAATAGTTCTTAAAAGACAAAACCGCAATTGAACACATGTAATTTTGCAAATAATTGTCCAAATACTTGAAGCGAGAGGTCGGTTTCTCCCATCCTGCCGACTGTAGTTACTACTAACTAGTATTGGTGAAATGCTTCCCTAGTAGAGAACTGAAGAGCAAAGTTTTCTGATCGAAGTGGCAATTAGATTTTTATAGGAAAAATGCAAAGGCAATTTTAGAAAGGTTTTTATCTCTGTTGTTTAAGCTTGGAAAGTTGAAGCTAGAAACATGTTTTATCCACGTTCATTTTGGCAACTGTATGGTAGGTTGGACTGTCTACAATTATTTTAGTACTATTTTGTGGTGGGATGTGGCTTGCCCCTGGGACCTGGAGCAATCTGTGGTGTATTTTCTTATTTTAAAGTGTCCATGTAGCAGGTGCAATACACTGGAAACCTTTAACAATTTTTTGTTTGCTTTTGGCTTTCTTAATTTAATGGGATCCTTCACGTTTTCTTCATCCTCCTCCTCCTTGAAGATAAAGAGTTACTGTTTCTTTTATGAAATTGATTTTATATGTTAACTTTGGGAACACCATTTTTCTTACATGGATGCGGTGCTAACTCAGAAAGACAAAGTTGAATGTAAATTACCGTATTGTTTCTTTAAAAAGTTGTTTTCAGTTATTGTAGGCGGAAAATCTTGCAGTTATTCAATATCATAATCGACTTGATTAGCATTGGAAAACTTTAATCTTCTGTGCCAGACTTTTCACAGTTTTGATGGCCTGAATGGAATCGCCTTGTTTACTTTCAAATCAGTACATACATTATACTAAGTACTGCATATAAGAATTTCCATCTGTTCTCATCTCTGAAGTAACTTGTTTCTTGGAGTTTTCCAGCCTTATCAGTCAACGAGAGGGAAAAATACTACAATTTCATAATACTACAATTTCATAATAAAACCGTAAGAAGTTAAATTGCTACTCTAGTAAAAACTCTTGCAATGAACTCTGTTCATGTAGTGATCATCACAAGTTATTGTTTGTGAGTCAACTAATGGGAATCCAACAATCCTGATAAAAAGGTCTTAGATGTGAACTTCTAATAGTAGATCATATATTAGTGTCACTATGCCTTGGGGCATATCTTGACCTCAGAGTGAGGTCACCTCCCTCCCTCAACTCTTATACATCCCAAAACACGACAGAATGTTTGTGTTATTTTGATGCATTGTCACTCACACATAAAAATTGTGCTATTGCTTGTATCTATCTAAAGGTACCCCTGATTGAGTATGAAACAGGCCAGAGGACTTGATGTGCTGCCTACAACAATCTCACGTTTTCGCAATAGCGGTGATAACACTACGGCAGATTTACTAGAAAGTGTAGTTTATCCGGAAGAGATTACACATTGTGCTGCTGGAGTGAAGTGGTTCAAGTATCTATGCCAGAGGTCTATGAATCCAGCCTCAGAGCAAGAAGAGGGAAGTGAAAGTAAAGATGAAGAACATGAAGTGATAGCAAGGTTTCATGCAATAGTGAGAGCATATTTTAGAGGACCCTTAAAACCACCATTTAATGAGGCTGCGAGAAAAGCAGCTGGATTTGGCCCCCAGTGGTATGAACCGCTTGCTGTTAAAGAGGTAGATACTATTTAATAGCCAATAACTAATGTCTTTTGTTTAACTAGCAGTATCCTAGCTCCATACTTGGCAAATGTAATACACACAACAGCAGTTCTGGGTCTTTTTTTTTTTTTTTTTTTTTTTTTTTTTATTTTTTTTTTTTTTTTTTTTTTCATTTTTTAAATATTTTCCATTTCTTTTCTAAAAGACCCATGTTGCTGGCTGAAAGCATAAAATTAAGCATAAAACATCAGTAAAGACTTGAGCCTCAAAATGAATGATAAAGTATGAGTTATTTTTTTCTTATTTTCTTTTAATCATCTAAATACAAGCTTTAACAGCATATTGGTTCTTTCATGTACAGATCGTGATATTTGCATCGGGATATTTGCATGATAGTATTTTGAAAGTTTATACTCTAACTTTTAATTTTTCATGTTATAGGAGAGTGTTTGCATTTTGGTACAATAAATTTCAGAAGTCATAATATAGTATTTTATATATTCTTTAAAAGTTTGTTTTAGTTATTTTTAACAAAAACGTAAAATAGATAAAAGAAGTTCACTAATATTTATACTTTTTAAAATGTTAATTTTGATGATTTTTAACTAAAACGTAATTGAAAAATAGAATTCATTCTTTATGATTTTTTTTCGTATATTTGGTTATACAGATGCAGGGTTCTTATAACATTCTATTAAATAAGTTAATAAACACATGAACCAATTCTATTAGTTTATTTAGCACTTCTTTAAATATCAAAACAATGTTTTTAAAAACAGAAGTAGTGGATTGAAAATTTTAAAACTTTAACATACTAAAACATAAAATTATAAAGGATTAAAACAACAAGTGAGATTTAAGATATATTCATATTTTTTTATATGCAAGAGTAATTTGGGATACGGAAGTTTTTTTTTTTTCTTTCAAAATGGAATAAATCTTATGATCAGAATATGACTAAAAACTCTGAAATAGTATGACAACGAAATTAATTGTGAAAATCAAAAGTGTCGAAACTGTTGCCACGTCAAAACTATCCTGTTGTGTTAGAACACGATACATGAGAATATTTCTGTAGCATATTGTTAATTTATAAAAGAAATTGTAGCATTGTGGTGCTTTTGCCGATTAAAAGCATTGGGTATTCATCTAAATTTGTTTTGACTACAAAGTCAACCAGCGGAAAATGAAGGGAGAAAGTAGCAGTAGCAGAGAAGCAAGGGAAACGAAGATGAACGCGATTCTGCCATGGGAACTCATAATCCAAATCCTGTTGATGTTGCCTGTGAAATCCCTCCTCCGTTTCAAATGTGTCTGTAAGTCATGGTTTCGTCTCATATCTGATCCACACTTTGCAATCTCACATTTTCAACAAATCACTGCAATCGCAAGAACCAACAGACTTTTGTTCATAGCGCCTCCTTCTCCTCAATTCCTATCCATAGACTTCAACGCATCCCTTCAAGATGATTCTGCATCATCTAAATTAAACCCCAACTTTCTGTCTCCCAGTGCTTATCAAAATGTTATGATAATGGGTTCCTGCAGAGGGTTTATACTTCTGAACTGTTGTCAAATTCTCTGGGTGTGGAATCCATCAACTGGTGTCCACAGAAAAGTACCTTCCACGCCTATTGGGTCCAATTTGACGCAAGCCATGTTTTTTACATTTCTCTATGGTTTTGGCTATGACCCATCAACTGATGACTACTTGGTGGTTAAAGCATCATGCAATCCAGTCCTGCTCCATAATGCAACCACTCGAGTGGAGTATTTCTCGCTCAGAACTAATGTGTGGAGAGATATTGAGGCCAACCATTTGTCTTATATGAACTCCTTTGACAGTCTCAAAGAAGGTTCGCTATTGAATGGCGCTATTCATTGGTTGGCTTTTTGCTGTGATACATCAATGAATGTGATTGTTGTCTTTGATTTAACTGAGAGGAGTTTCTCAGAGATACTTTTCTCAGTTGAAATTTTCAATTATGACTTTGATTCTTGTGATTTGGGGGTGCTTGGAGATTCCCTTAGTGTAAGTTTCCTGGAGTGGAACCATTCAGTGGAAATATGGGTGATGGAAGAGTACAAAGTGCAGTCATCTTGGACTAAGACTATTGTTGTATCTGCTGAAAGCATTCCTGCTGGTTTGTACTTCTACCCAATATGCTATACAGAAGGTGGTGATATTTTTGGGACAAATGGTAGTACTGGATTGGCAAAATATAATGACAAGGGACAGCTGCAAGAGCATCGATCCTATTGTAATGGTTCTTATGGATCCCGGGTGACTGTCTATACCGAGTCCCTACTTCCACTCCCCATGTGACAGCAAGCAAGCAAATTGAAGAAGATGACTAACTATAAACAAGAAGTATTAGGTTGTGAACTATTTTCTGGTACCTTTTCTATTTTCTTACTACTCAACTTGTATTATGGTTTATGAATTCCTCTTATATAATAAAGTATGGAAAAGTAATACACAGAATGATGAAACTACTATTGCATTATTATGTTTTGTTTTATGATTATTTTCATCATGATGTTATTATCGTGTCAATTTATTGCAATTTGTATCTTTCCACTCTTCCACTGATATTTTAGCTTAACCTTAATGGTGAATTTTGGTATTAGCCTGGTTGTTGACCGATGAGTTGATACCTTATTGATATAATCTAGATGGAACGTTACTATTAATTGTGATGTCCAATTTTGTCTAAGCTACATCTCAAGACGTTGTGAAGTCAATACTATCTATACTGGCTTCCATGCCTAATTAAAGGTGTTTATTTTTATGTGTTTGATTAATGCATAAATTACCATTAATTTGATGAAGAATGTAAGGGACAAAGCACAAAGAACGGATAGGACTGGTATCTTATTGAACTTAGAATGGAAAAGTTTCCCTGTTTGGTAAACAATGGAAGAAGTAGATCAACACAAGGACTGAACGAAAATACTGGATAAGCAGTAGTTCGAGGGACTGCAATCCCCTTTCCAAAACTGGCCCTTTGTCTCTTAAGGATTAGTGAAAGCATCCAAAACTGGCCCTTTGTGTCTTAAGGATTAGTGAAAGCATAATATGTGAATTCTAATCTCACATTGACAGAATAAGATAAATGAATAATACTGTATTCAAGTAAGGAATGTAAATAACAATGACCACTCAGCACAACCAGAGCAAAAGCTTTTAGAGAAGATCTTTTTCTATCCTCAAAATTATAATATTCATAACTGACCCTCCATTCTCTCTCCTCTCCTCCTAATGCATGCCACTCACCTGCCAACTCAGCTCTTCTAACTAACTCTTCCCTTGTTGTCCACATTTTCCCCTATGAGTATACACTCTCTATATTTTGGGCCTTTGCTGCATTGTGCTTTCAATGGACTCTCTTGGAGGTGTTCTATCACTGCCTCCCGCAGGAAGAACAACCTTGTCCTCAAGACTGAGTTGAGGGAATTGATTGTGTAAGTGAGTCTCATCCTCCCATGTGGAATCTTCAGTAGTACCTCCTTTCCATTGTATTAGAAGTTGTTTCTCAATGTGTGCTCCCTTCGCCAACTCCCTGCTTGTCAACACTTTCTCTGGAATAATAACTTCCTCATCTGTTGCTTCTAACTCCTTAGGAAGTTCCATGTCAGCTTCTTGACTCCTCATTACTTGCTTGAGTTGGGATATATACTGGGTGAAGCTGTGAAGAGGATGGTAATTGCAACTTATAAGTAACAGCTCCCAGTTTCTCCACAATTTTATAGGATACGTAGTTCATAGGGGTCAAGTTCTTGTGGATCCTACGAACCATCAATTGTTGTCGATGAGGTCTCAACTTCAAATACACCCAGTCCCCAATTTCAAACTCTTTCATTGTTCTTCTCTTGTTAGCATATCATTTCATAGGATCCCGAGCTTTGGTGAGGTTATATTTGAGCTGTTGTAGGGCCTCATCCCGATCTTCAAGTTCTCGAGCTACAACTTCCACCTTGGTTTCTCCACTAAGGAATCGGATCATTGTAGGAGATTTCCAACCATACACTGTTTCAAAGGGAGTGGTCTTTGTAGAGACATGAAATGTGGTTTTGTACCACAATTCTTCCCGAGCTAACCATTGTGACTAATTCCTTTGTTGTTCTGTAGCAAAACATCTCAAATAGGTTTGCAAGCACCTATTAACCACCTCGGTTTGGTCAATATGAATAGGACATTTTAAGCACTTTCTTCTGTGACGTCCCAAATTTATTCATTTATTTATTTATTTTTTTTTATAATTTTAATTCTTCATAAAAAAAATAAGCAAATAAACTAAAAACAAAATGGCCTAAGCTTAAATAGGATAAAAATAGTGAGTTGTCATATAAAAGTTCCAATAATAACACGGACATGGCATATTAAATTTTTTTGTGAATTTATTATAATATAATATTTATTATAAAAATAAATAATTTTATCAATATCGGGATGATAAAATATTTCTATTTTCTTATTGTAAAGTAAAATGAGTGGTAGCTTAAGTAAAATAAGAATGGTGAGTGATGAGAGAAATATAAAAACTTTACTTAAAGTTACAAGAAGTGTACAAATGTTATTATTATTATTATTATTATTATTATTATTATTATTGTTATTATTATTATTATTATTACAACTATATATAGAGAGAGAGAGTATAATTTAATGACTTTATTATTTGGTAGGGTGAGAATTTTAAAGGGATGAACATAAATTAGTTTCCAATTAAGTGTGAAATTATATGAAATTTATAGAAGTTAGAAACGGTTATCATTGGTTGTTATAATAAGTATTTAGGTTTTCCAAATTATCAAAGGTTTATTTGTTACATATTAGCAAACGTAGATATATTTATTTATTTATTTTCCAAAATATTTATTTTCTTTAACTGTATTAAATAAAATCTATAATTCTATTAAATCTTATTAATTTATTATTATAAATAACAAGAAGTAGTTATTATTTGAAATTTAAAATATACTAACTTTTCTTCTAACCAAATTTTGTTACGTGGTATTATATATTATTTATTTTATTTTTATTTTATTTTTATTTTTGTCAAATCCAATTCAGAAAATCGTATGCCCTTTAAAAAAGAAAAAATTGGCAGTGGGGAGATGATATATGCATGTTAAATTTTAACTTTGAAAAGTGGAATTGCTTATAAGATTACTATCCGAAAACCATAAATATGTTGCAAATTTAAAGAGTATTTAATAAAAGAAAAACAACCATGAATTTGAAGAAATAAAATACATGACCTTCATTAATCAGATTTATATCCAACCACAGTCAGAAATATATATATATATATATATATATATATATATATATATATATATTATAAAATTTTACATATCATACAAATTATTAAATATATGTGACTTCATCACATAGCTAGTACAAACAAGTTTATTGGGTTGTTATATGTGACTTCATCACATAGCTAGTACAAACAAGTTTACTATTGGGTTGCTGTGGATTGCAGGGGCATGTAGAAAGTAACCACCACAGGCCCTTCCAGTGTTAAAGGTGCATCTTCAAAATTTGTGAAGCAAAAACTGTACACCCCTAAATATAACCGAATTCTTTGTTATATTCGTCCTCCAATCATTCACAGGAAAAATAGTGCAAGATTTGGCGCATCCATTATTATTACACTATTATACATTCATATTTAACAAAAGAGAGAGAGGAAAAAGTGAGATATACATACATCTTCAAAGAATTGCTTTTAAAAAATTCTATTTATAAAATTTAAAATTTGTTAATACTAGCAACTTCACTGAAATAGATAAATTTTTTTTTCCAGTAAATTATCATATAAATCAATGAACAACAACATAGGATAAACCAATGAACAACAACATAGGATAAACGATCCTCCAGCCACAAACCGCATCCCATAATCACATGAGTGGAAATAAACAAAACAATCACAGTATAGAAAATCATGTGTTAAAACCACTATCCATAAAAAAATTAATAGAGAAAAATAAATGTGAAGCTTAGAGATACCTCAAAAAACAATGTTTAGAAATAAATATCTCCTTTCCCTTACATTATTTTGGAAGATTGAAAAATTTGATGAAAAGTTGAGTGAACTGTGGGAGAATGCCTCGTGAGAGATGCTCTTTTTGTATGATTCTGGTTCCATCCCTTTTTCTTATATAGAGAATGTTTAGAGTGGTATTAATCAGGATTGAAGTGGTGGATTTAATGAGAGGAATCTTCAATGAAGGTATATGTAGGTGGTGCAGGGGATTTAATAAGGAGAATCTTCAACGTCATAGTAAATAATATAGATGTAGTAGTGATTTGAATAATTGGTAAGGGTTCTCATATGGTATTTAATGCAAATAGTATTCTTGATTTTATCTAAATTGAGATTGTGTTTTTTTGTTCAAATTATTAATTTGTCCTTTAAGTTCCATTTACTGTTTTGCCCTTTTAGATTATTGATGTAGTATAAAAGTGATACAGATAAGCATAGTTGTAAGGTTTAGAAGCTTAAAGATAATGTAGATATTATGCAGAAAATCATATTGCTAAAATTTTTTTAGGATGTTACATCTTCGACAACTTGAAAACCTCATGCCAAAAGTTACTCAGAAAAAAAGGGTCCCTATCACTCAAAATTGAATGTGGCATGCAACCTAACTATCTCCTTTGCAAAGATAGTTGCCACTTTCTTCGCTATACAAGGATGCTTCAATAGAATAACTAAGCATATTTGGATAGGTGATCCACTGTGACCAATATAGTGTCAAACCCCTTAGATTTAGGTAGGCCTGAAATAAAATTCATGACAATGTCTTCTAAATTTGATCTGGTATAGACAACAGTTGCAATAACCCAAAGGGAGAGGAGGCTGAGTATTTTTACCTCTGACATAGTACAAATTTTTGGATTCTCTTTTTCATTCCAACCCAATATAAATTAGCTGCCAATCTTCTGTAAGTTCTCAGAAACCCTGAGTGCCCCTATGGGTGAAGAATGGAACTCCTCTAGAAAAAGAGGAATGAGATCAGAGAAGGAGGGAATTCCCACTTAGTTTTTGTACAACAAAGTTTTATTATGTATATGAAACCCTGGCCTAGATGGTGGGTCTTTGGTCACATCTTCTAGGATTTTCTTCAACATGGGATCCTCCAACACTTCCTTCCGAATTTTTCCTTGTATCAATTGAAATACTGACGTTTTGTCACTTTTTTCACGTGTGTTTTAAAAGACTACAATCGTACAATTAACACACCATATAATTAAAACATAAAGGACCTAAAACCCGTACATATGTTATACTATAAAACATAATTAACACACTTACAAGTTTAAAATCAAATTCATATAATTATGATACCTCTAAAGATAAAAATATAATTAAACCTGATTTCTTTTAAATGTATTAGTTAAGGACAATATTTATTGAATTTTTTTTAAGAATCATAATTAAAATAATTAATCATAAATATTTTACAATGATCCTCACATTCCATAATAAAAGAAGAAACTTATCTAAATCAATGAAAAACTCAATCAATTTAATTAAACTCAATCACCTTCTCTCAGTTTATCTCTTTGATCAATTTTCTTCTCCACACATTTGTAGAGAATCACCTTTAATTTTTTTATGTAAACATTCATCAAGTTAGTTATAAAATAATTTTTGTAATAAACTTTTATCAAGGTGGTTAGCATCAATAATATATGTAACAAACTTTGATCAAATTAATTATCATCAGTTATTTATGAAATAAATAATTTTTCATAATTATCAATAGATTCTTTTATTTTATTAAATTATATATAAACCCATGATTTTTTAGTTGGTGATAATCATTTATCAAATATTTATATCTAAAATATAAGATATTATGATATGTAATTACTTTTGTTAAATAAAAAAATTATTCTCTTTAGTTATATTTTATAGCATTTTTATTTTAATCTTTATTGTTAAATCTTTATCTTTGATGTTTTGTTTGGATAGAAATATAGATTTGAGGGAATAAATTTAAGATGAAAGAGTATGAAAAATTGGGTTGTTTGAATTAAGAGAAAGATTGTGAGATTTGAAAGAATTTGAGTTGAAAGTTTATGAATAAATTTGTAAGATTATAAATTTGTCCTTATGATTAAAAATAATTGAAAATTAAATATGATTAATTTTGTTGGTATGATTGATATTTTTTTTTTGTTTTTAGAAAGTTATGGAAAATATGAAACTACACAATTGTCCTTGAAGTTAAATTTAATTTATAATGAAATATGATTAATTTGTTAGATGTAATTGATTAATTTTTTTAATAAAATTGTAAGATTAAAAATTTAGTAGGGTTAAAATTATTTTAAAATAAAATTTTATTAATTATTATTATTTGTTACTTGAATTATAAGATTACCAATTATTTTAAAATAAAAATAAAATAAAATTATTATTGTTAATATTGTTATTATTGTTTTATAAATTTATTTTAATTATTATAGTTTTTAAATTATTATAAATTTTATTATTATTATTTTATAATTTTATTAATTTTATTATTATAATTATTATTTATGATATTATTATTATTATTAGTTTTTAATATTAATATTATTAGTATTTTATTTCTATAAATCTTATGTTTATTATTAATATTGATGACCTTTTATTACTTGTTCAAAATATATATCTAATCTCTAATTCTCTAACTCTCCCAGACATAATAGCTTTTCTTTCAAATTCAAACAACCAGCTCTTGCTATTTCATCTTCCTAAATATTAAATAAGCTAAAACAAAAGTGTAAAAGATATGCTAGTTGATAGAAACATTAATAACCAGAGGTACATACACATTAAGTTCACCCAAATTTGGTTGGTAAGAAATATAAGTTATGGGCTCCACCATTTTGGCAATTACTTGGTGTACCCCATCAATGACAGACTTTGCAGAAATGCAGATGCAAGTTGTGCAACTATATTTTACTTTTTTTCAAAAACCGGATTTTGGAAAACTTACAAAATTCCATTTCTAAAACTTTATTTGTTCGCGTTTAAAGGTTGCATTACGGAAAATCAACCATAATATGTTTTTGGAATGGAGATTTTAGAACATGTTTCGAGGAAATAATTTCTAAATTATATTTTTTAAAAATATGTTTCAAAAATTTCATTCTGAAACCTATTTTCAAAAAACACAATTTTCAGAAACGTGTGTTTGGAAATCTCATTTTAGAATTTATTTTTGAAACATAATTTTTGAAAAAATGTATAGGAAATCCTATTCCAAAACCTATTTATTGAACATGATTTCTGGAATATTTCTATCCTATTCCATTCAAATTCAAATTCAAAAAAAAAAAAAAAAAAAAAAAAAAAAAAAGCATCTAATCTTATCCGTATCACCTCTCAAACACCATCACCTTAATCATAAGCCGTAGTCGGAGAAATGTGCCACCATCTCATCTAAAAGTAGTCGACAAAATGCTTTTATTGTTCCATTTTGGAATTAAACATAAGACTCACGTGGCAAGGACAAGAGGAACATTTTGAAAAATGGCAAGGACAAGACAAACATTTTGAAAAATGGCAAGGACAAGACTAACATTTTGAAAAATTAATGGAGTGTACGAAAACAATTGTCATCCACGCACTAGATCTAGAAAAAAATTTGTTCAAAAATTTATATATCATAATGATTCTATAAATAAACACAAAATCATATTAATATTAATGAAAGACTATGCTTAAGTGTTCGGAGTATGTTTTTAAAATATTTTCTCCGGTTCAACACCTTATTACAATTATATATTGTTTGTCTTGACTTCTCACAGATTAAAAAATTACCAATTAGATATAAATTATACATCTAAATGATTATTTGAAAAAAAAATGTTTATGAAACAATCAAAGGATTTATGTGAAGAGACAACAAGTTGGTTAAATTAAATAAGCAATCAAAAAGGATTTTATGTGAAGAGACTATAAGTTGGTTAAATTAAATGTTCAAGGAAAAAAAATTAAAAGATCAAAAGTACAAATATTTTAACAAAAGTCTTTCCATAAATCACACTTTGAGTTTTATTTATTGAAAATGTGTCACTGCAGCCTAGATATTTTATTTAATTTATTTATATATTTGAAATTTTTAATTGTTGAAAATATAATTATAGTTTACTAATATTTATGTCTAGAAATATGGAATATTATGATGTGTGTGTGTGTATATATATATATATTTACTTTCTAACTCTATTAAATAAATTAATGAAAAAAATATAAATTATTATATCTAAGTATATTTGTCTTGTTCTTCTTTTAATTTATTAGTGTTATTTCAACAACTGATTATTAGAAGCACTATAATTTGAACTGCATATCTTATGATCTTACATTAGATCTTTATTCCACACTCGGCAAAAAGTGCACAGTATCATATGAATTTCATATAATTTTTAATATATTTCAATTAAAATAATAAAAAACGTGTCAGAAAAAATATGAACTCTGATAAACTACTACTATTTCTCTGTTTACTTTTGCTGTTCTTTTATTCCTACCTTAACGTAGTTGGGTTTGGCTTCTTTGACCGTAGCGTTGCTTCCTTGTTTGTATAATTTAATAGTTTGGTTCGTTTTAGGTCCCTTAAGAATTGTAAAAATACAGTTTGATTGATATTAAGATTAAAAAAACAATATAAAAAATAAAATGATCGTTTGAGAGAGAAAAATGTCATAGATGATTTTTTTTAAACAATATTTTTAGAACCTCCTAAATATGCTAGATAGTGATAAAATGAAGTGTTTTGCCTTTTACTATGTATAAAAGAAACTGTTCTGAAAAGAAGAAAATATTTTTTACATGCATCAAGAAAGAAGAGTCGGATCTATAATATAAAAATAAAACTTAAATTAATACATTGATAAGGAGCATGTTATTAACTAATAAATTTCTGATTTGGTGGTATTAATCTTCATTTTCATCAATGCAATCTTGACTAATATATATTTGAAATAGTTCATATAAAATACTTAATAGTTTTGTACCATCTCATTTTTTTTGTGGAGAGATATTCAAATATTAATTTGAGATATTTGAAATAACTTTATGGACTGGCACTTTAAAGTTATTTATTTATTTTAAATGTTTCTCTAAATAATTCAAATAAATCCATTACAATATATATTGTTATGTATAATAATCAAATATAAATTAAAAAATATATAAACTTGTGTCGTATTTAGAGTTATTTAGTATTGAGTAAAATTGACAGTAAATTATTTAACAATAATTTAATATATTAGGAACATAAATTACCTTTTTCATAGATATGGGTTATTTCTTTTAGAGATATTGCATTATTATTTAACACGTGTTAAGTTTTGGAGGACAAAATAAAAACATATCAATTTTTAGATTTTTTTTTTTACTTATATCAAATAATAATCTAGCATATCAGGAAATAATTAATATATTTACAATCATCTTTTAATTGATGTTGTATGGACAATTGCAAAAAATATGGGAACAAAGGTTAAATTTCACATTATACAAAATTGTATGACGCAAAATGAACTAATTAAAAAGATTTTAAAACCAAATCAATATTATGATGATGATGATGATGATGATGATGATGATGATGATGATGATGATGATGATGATGATGATGATGATGATGATGATGATGATGATGATGATGATGATGATGATGATGATGATGATGATGATGATGATGATGATGATGATGA
>Ga0209489_102024_pt1 | contig 41751 bp, 26 predicted proteins | sample SiratrowhiteBW_FD_187527 | JGI IMG/M metagenome (GOLD analysis project Ga0209489, IMG submission 187527) | Root nodule microbial communities of legume samples collected from California, USA - Siratro white BW (SPAdes) (version 2) | ecosystem: Host-associated > Plants > Roots > Nodule | place... | reverse complement strand
ATATTACTGTTGATGTTTTTTTATTTTAATTTTTCAAGTATAAGCAGCTTAGTCTAAAAGCTGACAACGATTTTTTTTTTTTTTTAGTTTTTCTAATGTTACTAATAATTAATTGTATCACAAGGAAGAACCAGTTAATATATTGTGATAGAAGGTTAAGGAAGATAATATATAAACCAAAGAAAAGACTACCTGTTAATTAAATCAAGAATAACATCATTGTGTAAATGCTTTTCTGTTAGTTGCAACTAAGAGGGAACAAAGTTAATAACAGGAAACAAAGTTCGTAATTCGAATCAATATCTAGTAGAAATTAAGTACATTATATTAATGAATCGGTTTAACTCACATATTATAGTAAAAAATATTCTATTAAGACTTTTATATAAGGATGAACAACTCTATTGCCTCTTTTAAATTAATTTTTTTATTGCTAATAAAAGATTTATACAAATTATTTGATCAAACTATTCTTATCATATTAAAATTTATATTTAATAGGTAGTTAGTATTTTTTATTTAAAAACATAGTCATCCAAACACTAAAATTTAATTTGATTTAATTCATTTATGTTTAGCTAGGCGAGAATTGATGTACCTTATAATAAAAAATAAAGACAGATGAATGCATATGTATTTTCACTTTTATAAAGTTTATAAACTCTTAGACACTCAAAATTTCTTTGTGATCATAATTTTTTTAATTAAAAAATAATGTGGTACTTTCTCTCAATTCACAACCTATTATCATATATTTTTACTATTAAAAATTACCTCTCATATAATTATTAAATCATGTTATTAAATGGTAGTGTTTTTCTACTAATCAGATAAAACTTTTAAACAAAAGAAAAAGAAAAAGTCCCCATAATTATGTGTTGGAATTTGATTTTGGAACCACTCACTGGCACATCACATGGTGCAAAGCAAAACTAGGTGAGCCATTCCAAATGGCTCCTCTTTTCAACATGCAAAACCCGAAAACCGCCCCTTGTAATGCAATCCACCATCTTCTCTTCCTCCCACTATTACACTCCACACACACGCCCTTATAAATTCCCACACCCACTTTTTTCTCTCTCACATTACCATCACCACCAAAACACACAACCTTAACCTCTTCAAACTCAACAAACAAACCATGGATACCAACCTCGGATCCCTCGACTCCAGTAAGCCCGCCACCAACGACGTCGGTTGTCCTCCCAACGGCACCGTTTCAGTCATCAAGAACTCCGTCCCCGCCTCCGCCATCTCCTCCTCCGAGGCCACGCTCGGCCGCCACCTCGCGCGCCGCCTCGTGCAGGTGGGCGTCACAGACATTTTTTCCGTGCCCGGTGACTTTAACCTCACCCTCCTCGACCACCTTATCGCCGAGCCACAACTCACCAACGTCGGATGCTGCAACGAACTCAATGCTGGGTACGCCGCCGACGGCTACGCGCGGTGCCGCGGCGTCGGCGCCTGCGTGGTGACGTTCACAGTGGGGGGCCTGAGTGTGATCAACGCTATTGCCGGCGCGTACAGTGAGAACCTTCCACTGATTTGCATCGTGGGTGGGCCGAACACGAACGACTTCGGCACGAACAGGATCTTGCATCACACCATTGGGTTGCCGGATTTCAGCCAGGAACTCCGGTGCTTCCAAACTGTTACCTGCTACCAGGTCGATATCTCAGCCACACCTTTTGTTTTTGTCTTTTAGCATGTTATTTCATTTATTTAATTATTATGTACAACACTTGAATTCAAAATTCTGCAGAAAATTATGAATTTTATTATACTCACGCCATCCTAATAAAGTTGGCTGTTTTTCAAATACTGCTTGAATATTTTCAAAAACTATTTTTTTTTTTATTCTGATCTAATCACTCTTGATTTAAATTAGATTTTTTTTTGTATATTTTTCATAAATATAAGACATTTATTAGAAAAGTGGATTTTATGACACATGCAATAATGACAATAATATCTTTAGCATTTAATTAAAGAGAATATCTATTTTCTTAATTTCCCTGCATTCTATTTTTCAGCCAATCAGACATCATCATAAATATGATTAAAGAAATATTTTACTTATTCTAAAAAGTAAGAAACATATTACGTTCCTACGTTGAAGTGTGATTAGACATATTGTATTCAACTTTTAATTCTTTCTTATGTACGCCATCAAGATTTTCTTTGTGGTGTCTTTTTCTGTCGCTTTCAGGGGGTGCACATAAATATTTGTGAAACTAAAAATCACCATTGAACATGATACATTTACAACTCATAATAAAAAAAAAATATTCAATAATTAATTATTAATATTTTAATTATTAGTTTTTTCTATTTTCTAAGTTGAATGGCTGATATGTATTACTATATCATAGTTAAAACACAACTGTTAAGTAAATGTTTATTTCAATAAACAACATCAAAATATAATTTTTCAACTACAATTACCTCAAGTTTTAGTGTACAAGGTGCAAGAGTAATGTTGCTGCATGTGACTGAAACATGAGGAATCTACTTGAACTGAAATAAAGAAAATGCAGTTTTGTATCTTAAATTTCACGATGTCTGTGAATCTGTGATTGTGCTAAATGATTTTAGTGCATGGTTTGATAGGCTGTGGTGAATAACATAGAAGATGCTCACGAAATGATTGATACTGCGATCTCAACCTGTCTGAAAGAAAGCAAGCCCGTCTACATAAGCATAAGCTGTAACTTGCCTGGCATTCCTCACCCCACTTTCAGTCGTGAGCCAGTTCCATTTTCTCTGTCTCCAAGGTTTGATTTTGCATATTCTTTTGATTAAATAGTCAACTTGGTTTTCATAAGTGTGAGATGCTGGTTCTTCAACAGCCAGGATCAATCAAAATAGTCACTTTTTCATGGGTGTTTTACAGATTGAGTAACAAGCAAGGGTTGGAGGCAGCAGTGGAGGCAGCAGCAGCGTTCCTAAACAAGGCAGTGAAGCCTGTAATGGTGGGTGGTCCAAAACTGAGGGTGGCTAAGGCATGCGAGGCTTTTGTTGAGCTTGCTGATGCATGTGGCTATCCATTTGCTGTGATGCCATCAGCCAAGGGACTAGTCCCTGAGTACCACCCCCACTTCATTGGCACATTCTGGGGAGCTGTGAGCACTGCTTTCTGTGCTGAGATTGTGGAATCTGCTGATGCATACTTGTTTGCTGGCCCTATTTTCAATGACTACAGCTCAGTAGGGTACTCTCTCCTTCTCAAGAAGGAAAAGGCCATCATTGTGCAGCCGGACCGGGTTGTGATCTCAAATGGACCTGCATTTGGGTGTGTTCTCATGAAGGACTTCCTCAGAGAACTAGGAAAGCGTCTTCAGCATAACAACACTGCATATGAAAATTATGCAAGGATATTTGTGCCTGATGGAAAACCACTCAAGGCTGAACCAAGAGAGCCTTTGAGGGTTAATGTGCTGTTTAAGCATGTTCAAGAACTGCTGTCTGGTGATACTGCTGTGATTGCTGAGACAGGGGACTCCTGGTTTAACTGCCAGAAGCTCAAGTTGCCAAAAGGGTGTGGGTGAGTAGCACGTACAGTGTACTTGGTGTTTGCCATTTTAGTTTTCACTATTAGCTTTTGTTTTCAGTTTTGAAGAGAAGGTTTGTTGACAGGTACGAGTTCCAAATGCAATATGGTTCAATTGGATGGTCTGTTGGTGCAACTCTTGGTTATGCTCAGGCTGTTCCTCAAAAGCGAGTGATTTCTTGCATTGGCGATGGAAGCTTTCAGGTTTGTCTTCCATAACTATTTAAGCATACTTCACTCAAAAGGGTATTCTTTTTGCTTAGTTACACTCCAATAATGTTTATAATTTTCACTGATCAGAAAGGATTAGTTAGTCCCTTGTGGTATGAGGCACTATATGTGGTTCAATTCTACGTTATAAGAAGTCTTAATTTTTTTTCCTTACTCAACAATTCTTGAGCTAATTATAATATATTTTATTTAACTTGTTTGTAGGTGACAGTTCAGGATATCTCCACAATGATACGAAATGAGCAGAAGTCCATCATCTTCCTGATAAACAATGGTGGATACACCATTGAAGTTGAAATTCATGATGGGCCATACAATGTGATTAAGAACTGGAACTACACTGCCTTGGTTGATGCAATCCATAATGGTGAAGGGAAATGCTGGACCACTAAGGTTAAATTCTTATACATTCAACAACAACAACTTTGTAAATTGCAGTCTTATTCTTATACATACTCATGCATTGTTCTGAAGAGTTCATTGTTACAAAAGTTATTAATTCATACATGCCTTATTTCAGGTCACATGTGAAGAGGAACTTATTGAAGCAATTGAGACAGCAACAGGAGACAAGAAAGATTGCTTATGCTTCATTGAGGTGATTGTTCACAAGGATGATACCAGCAAAGAATTGCTTGAATGGGGCTCTAGAGTCTGTGCTGCAAATAGTCGTCCTCCTAATCCTCAGTGAATTTCATGGACATGAGCCATTACAAAGTTGATGGAATCCACATTGGGGTTTAGCTTTATCTAGTTTGAGATCTATCCTTCAAGATGCTAACGTGCGAGAGAAATTTTCCTTTACTAGTCTTTTGCATTTAATGTTTCAGTGAGTGCAGCAGAATTTATGGAACTTTATTCTTCGGGGTTAATTCACTCTTTTTGATAAATTGATGCTTCTGGATTAGTTTGATGTTCGAGTGCACCTTTTTATGGGGATTAATTATTTATTACTTCATCTCACCTTTACATACTAGAATCCGTTTGCTGAAAGAAAAAATAATATATATATATATATATATATATATATATATATATATATAATGTTAATAGTTAAATCTATTTTTTATTAAATTTTATCTTTTAATTTGCTTTCACATACCATGATTAATTTTAAATACTTATATTAAAATTCAAAGATATATAACTACGTAAATATATACATAAAAATAGTATAATTCCTATTTTATATCCAATCTGGATCTCTGTTGTTGAATTTTCAACTGCATGAATCTCAACAATCAAAATTAAACTTTAATATTAAATTATAAAACTATAAGTTAAAAATTATAAATCTTTTTTATTTCAAACTGCATGACGTGGAGTTCCTTTTAAACTAGAGTATGAAAGGTAATATTTGATTCAAAATATGATACATCTATTGGGCTTTGTTTGGTTGGGAGAGTTGATTTGAGAGATGGATTTGAAGGGATTTGAGTAGATTGTGTGTGGATGAGAGGGTTGTTTGGATTAATGGATGAATGATAAGATTTGAAGGGATTTGAGGGGATTGGTTATGAAAGTTTGAGATTGATTTGATAGATGTTATAGATTTGTTTTTATTTTTTTAATTAATATATTTCTGAAATTACTAATTAACCCTTGTGATATAAGATGGTAAAAAATTAAAATGAATTAGATTAAATTAATTTTAATATAAAAAATATAAAAACTGAATTAACTAACTACATATTTTTTAGTAGGTTGATAATGATTTTAATTAATCCAATCCGTGAACATCCTTATTTTCGTATGTTAATAATTTTATATTTAAAAGAAAATAAAACTCTTTTTAAAATGAATAAAAAATACTTTAAATAACATATTCTCTCCTCAATTTCATCATATATATTGAATCAAATAAGGAGACAAAAATATTTTTTTTTCTGATTTACTTCAATTAAACATTAAGTAAACATATTTTTATTGATAAAAAATAAAAAAAAGAATAAATAGAAAACAATATAATATTTATAATATACTTTTATTATTTCTTTTATAAAATAAACAATTTTTAGTGATTTAATTATTTCAGGTCAATAATATAATTATAAATGGATAGATTGTATTGAGTATGAGTAGATTGAAGGGAGATTAATTATATTATAATTGTTTTGGAAAAAAAGAAAGTATTACGAATGAAAAAAAATATATAATTATTTGAAATCAATTATTTGAAGAAATAGGTATAAATCAATTTATTTTTCATATATAATATATATATTGTTACAAACCCTAAACCCAATTAAAGGAGTGTTTTGTAATTTCTAAAGTCAAGGGTATTTCGTAACTTCTACTTCATTTACAAGGACTATTTCGTAATTTCACTCTTCATCTCTTCAAATCCCTACAAATCTCTTCAGATGAGCGAAGATAATCTCTCCTCATCCATCCTACCAAACAACCTTCACCCTCTCAAATCCATCTTCTTGTTTAAAATCTCCTCAAATCATTCCAACCAAACAGAATTTTAGTTATTTTATAACTAAATTTGTGTTTTCATAATAATGATTGTATATTATATATTATACTTTTTTTTATTTCTTTTATATATCAAATTTATTTAATTTAAACTAGATTGAAATGTATTTTGTAACAATTTTATATTTAAAACGATAAATAACATGAAAATTGCTCATTTAAAACCCTCTATTTTATTCTAGTTATACTCCTATATTCCTTAAAATTACAATTGCATCAACTGCTGTGAATAAAGAGGCATATTTTATTGCAAGACGTTGGTCAAATGGCATTTCAAAATGGATGATGTTATTTTACCACTACTTACATCTTCAACACCCATATAACAAACAGTAGTGTTAACATAACTTTTTCCTTTCAAAATTTGATATACTTTTGTTGAAAAAAGTGATAGACATGAGTACGAGGGCCAATCTCCTTTGTGAAGACAATGACAGGTGTTTCAAATCTTAGACCCACCAAAACAATAAGATAAAGTAAGAAACAAACATAAGTTTGTTTGTAATAGGTCGTACATAGATTTCCATAAAGTGAGCATCATCTATAACTATTTGTGAGGGAATGAATGAAGAAGGGTCCGTAGCCGCCGGAATTGAATGCATTTGTCTGTTGGCGAAAACTGGGGAATACAACTTGGCCTAAACATTATATTAACTAATTTGTCTAGTAAAATAATATGCACTTTTATTGTTTAAATATTAAATAATTGATAGTATATTTGATATATTGTAGATAATTTTATGTCTTTTATTTTACATTGTTGGTTTGCATCTTGCAATAAATTTGGGAAAGTAGATTTGAGATAAGAATATAGGAAAAGTTAGATTGTTTAGAAAAAAAATAATAATCATATTTAAATAGAAAGTTTATAAATGATGTAATAAGTGTTATAAATATTTTAATTTCTTAAATAAATAAAATTGTAAGATTATTTTTGGGTTAAAAAATAATTTAAATAAAATATGATTAATTTATGTGGTGTAATTGAGTTATTTTTTTGTTCTTCATTGTTCTTGAAATTAAAATTAATTTATAATAAAATTTATATAATTTTTTTTGTTTCATTAATGAAACATTTTCTTAATTTGTAATATTAAAATTTTGTCTAAGTGGTAAAATTAATTTAAAATAAAATTTAATTAATTATATACATATGGCATTTCTGTATTATAAGAAAATTATTTTCAGTACGATTTATCAAATGAGTTTGATATAAAACTTATAATTTTTAGAGATTGTTGATACATGCAATTTTTTTAAATTGTATTGTAAAAATAAATAAGAAAATAAATTATTTTAAATGACGTGAATCTTTTCTTTTTCTTTGAATCTTTTGTTGGTTTTTTCATAATATTGTTTTAATATGAGTGTTTGATTGTCATTAGATTATTTTTTTAATTTTAATTTTATTTTATCATTCTATACTGTGTATTTATACGTATGTCTTTATATAAAGACTTGGAGTGGTAGATTGAGAAATTAGAGTTTATGTTGACTATTTGGCCTTTTAAGTGCATCAATATCACGTAAAAATAATATCACATTGATGAATTGATCTCAAAATTTTTTTATTTTTCAATTATTGTTTAATTAATTTTAGAATAATTTGTACAAATTCAAGGAAGAACATTAAAAAAATTTAGAACTATTAAAAGGTCTTTTGTCATTCTTCTTTGAAAGGTATAAAGAAAATAGATTTAAAAATGCATTTATTTCTGCCTAAGAAATTGCTTCTTAAATGGATGTAGAGCTTAAGTTTTGTGAAAAAGCAAATTAGTCATACAAAAAAAAATAATTTAGTGAAAATATTGAAAATGAAGTTATATATGAAATCACCTCAAGAGTCATTTAGAATTGATTATTTTTTTTATATATATTATAGATAAAGCAATTACCATACTCCAAAATAGATTTGAACAATTTAAAATATATGAAGATATTTTTGATTTTTGATTTAGTATTAAAAAATTAAAGTCATCGGATTGTGTGTTTTTGAGAGAAAAATGCCTAAACCTTTTGAAAAATATTTGAAACATGATAGTTTATTGGATTTTCATGACTTAGATTTATTTTTATAATTAAATAACTTAAAGAAAATTATAGGATTAGAAATAATAAACTAATTGACATTCGTAATTATATAAAAAGAATAAATTCTTTTTCAAATACATATATAATGTATAAAATAGTGTTAACTATTTTTCAAAACTTAAATTAATAAAATCTTATTTAAGATCAATACTTTATTGTTTATTAAAAATATATTTTAAACGAAATTAATTATGATAATTTAATAAATAATTTTGCATCACAAAAAATAAAAAAATAATTTTTAAATAAAAATATGATCATTTTAATTATTTTATTAATTTAAAAAGATCTCATATTTTTAATTTAGTCTTAAACTCTGACCGATATAATGGTAATAGTTAAATATATTTTCTTTTATTAAATTTTATCTTTTAATTTGCTTTCACATACTATGATTAATTTTAAATACTTATATTCAAATTCAAAGATATATATACGTAAATATCTACATAAAAATAATATAATGCATATATTATATCTAATCTGGATCTTTTCAACTGCATGAATCTCAACAATTAAACTTTAATATTAATTTATAAAATTATAAGTTAAAAATTATAAATCTTTTTCATTTCAAACTGCATAACGTGCAGTTCTTTTTAAACTAGAGGTGCTCTGTCTGTGTCTCTCTCTATATAAAACTATATAAAAGAGGAAATATTTGATTAAAAATATGATACATCTCTTAGTTATTTTTATATCTAAATTTGTGTTTTCATAATGATTGTATATTATGTTTTAGATTTTTTGATTTCCTTTATATATAAATTTTATCTAATTTAAACTAGATTTAAATTGATTCTGTGACAATTTTACATTGCAAACGATAAATAACATGAAAATTGCTCATTTAAAAACTTCTTTATTTATTTTATTCTAGTTATACTCCTATATTCCTTAAATTACAATTCCATCAACTACTGTGAATAAAGAGGCATTTTACTGCAAGATGTCGGTCAAATAGCTTTTTAAAATTTCATATAGTTTTGTTGAAAAGAAGTGATAGACACGAAGGCAGTCTCCTTGCCAAGACATTGACATGTGTTTTACATCTTAGATCTACCAAAACAATAAAATAAAGTAAGAAACAAACATAAGTTTGTTTATAATAGGTCGTACGTAATAATCTAAAGATAGCTTTCCATAAAGTGAGGATCATCCATAACTATTTAGGAGGGAATGAATGAAGAATGGTCCGTAGCCACCGGAGTTGATTGCATTTGTCTGTTGGCGAAAACTGGGGAATACAACTTGGCCTAAATATTATATTAACTAATTTGTCTAATAAAATAATATGCACTTTGTTTAAATATTAAAGAGCGGATATTATATTTGATATAATGTCGTAGGTTACTGTTAAGACTTTTATCGGACAAGTGTACCGAGTTACAAGCAATATAGATTTATAAAGTAAGGATGTCGATCCCACAGAGAACAGTTTTGTTTTAAACTTTAGCGTCACTACTCACTAAGTAAGTAAAGGTTTTACGAAGATTTGATGATAAGTTGAGTCAAGAACGTAAAAGAACAATTAAAAACAAGTAACAATTAAAAAACGGAGTTTGCAAGATCTAGAAGGACTTTGGGATTGAACTTCATTTCTTTCCCTCATTCGTATTTTGGAATTGATAATAAAATGCAATATTCGTAACTACTCTCAATTGGTGCACAAATTAAAATCATTCACATCGATTCCTCTGATATGAAATTCATAAAGAAATCTCCTAAACACTGATTCCTCAGCTATTTAGTAAATTACCCAGCGTTAAGAACGGATGTTATACGCAATCAATATATCGAAACCTATCCCTAGTATTCCAATATATCGATTATTTTCATCTAGGTCGGAAACTCAAAAATACTTTCCAGTTAAGTTTAAGAATCAAAATTGAGACTCTATTGATCAAAATAAAATCAAGCATTAAGCATAAGATGAAAATAACAATAGAGTAGAAACTAAATATTATATTTAAAATCACCAAAATACAAATGAGTTCAAGAAGTTACATTCAATCCCAAAGTTGTGGAACTTAGCTACTCATAGTAGCCATTACACTTCAAAGAAGAAAGATTGCCAAGAGAAGAGCAGGAATCCTCAGTAGTTCTTGTTCTTTTCCGCTTTTTTTTAGTTCCTCCCAATCCAGATCCCCTTTCTAAAACCCTAAAATTCCTTTTAATGCATTCTTTCGGGTTCTGGATAAGTGACTTTTCGCTCGAGTGAAAACACCTAGCTTGGGCACAAATTTGATGTGCTCTCTGGACTGATCTCGCCCAGGCGAAACCATCCTCGCTTGGGTGAGATTTTGATGTGCTCACTGGACTGATCTCGCCCAGGCGAAACCATCCTCGCTCGGGCGAGATTGCCTCGCTCCAATGTCGCCTGGGCGAATCTTTAGCTTGAATAACTCTTCTTTTCAAATCTTTTCTATTTCTTCTTCTCATGCAACTTCCAAGCTCTAGTTTCCTTCATTCTTATCACCTAAAATTCACAATAATTAAGATCAAATATCTTTTCTTGACTCATAACTCAAATCAACAAAGTAAATCCAAAAACTTTCAATTCAGAGATGATTATTATCATAACGATCACTTAAGCCTACAAAAACTCCAATTTATAATGTATAAAAAATACTAAAAAATAGTACTTATCAGTTACTTATTTCACTTTTATGTTTTTTAGTAGTAAACTTATAAAATAAAAGTTGGATTTCATGAATTAAAAAAAAATAGTAAGTTTTTAGTAGAAAGTTTGTGAAAGATGTGATATATGTAATAAATATTTTAAATTTTTTAAATAAATAAAATTATAAGATTACAAATTTAGTTTTGAGTTAAAAAATAATTTAAAATAAAATATGATTAATTTATTTGATGTAGTTGAATTAGTTTTTTTTGTTATTCATAAAAATAAGCAATTACACATTTGCTCTTGGAATTAAAATTAATTTATAGTGAAATTTATGTAATCTGTTTGGTTTTATTGATGAATATTTTTTTAATTTGTAAGATTAAAATTTTGTCTTAAGTCGTAAAAATAAATTTAAAATAAAATTTAATTAATTTATGTATATGACATTTTTTTGTATTATAAGAAAATTATTTATAATAAGATTCATCAAGTGAGTTTGTCAAAAAATTTATAATTTTCAGATATCCTTGATATATGCAATTTTTTAAAATTATATTATAATTTTCAGATATCCTTGATATATGCAATTTTTTAAAATTATATTGTAAAAATAGATAGGAAAAAAAATTATTTTAAAGAGTGTGAACAAAGTTCTAAATTTCATTTTACCTACATAATATAATAAGATAAAAAAAATACTTAAATAACATTAAAATAATAATACATTTAAAACTAAATAGATACATTCGTAGAGATATAATGACATGTTAATGGGAGAGTCATCAATTTGGCTTTGCACTTGGTTCGTTCTATGGTGGACTCCTTCAAATCGTCTGTCCATATGTATCTGGAAATGATCTAATATGGTGTTCATATATGTATACAAATGATCCAATCTGGTGTCCATATGTGTTTGCAAATGATGCAATATGTTGTCCAAATTCATATTCAAATTATCCAATCTTTGGTTGATATGAATGCTCAAATTATTTAATCCTTCCTGCAACTCTTGAAAACCAATATGTATCTGGAAATGATCTAATATGAAACAAATTTTTCACCATGATAAATTGTTTCAAACCTTGATGGACCAAATCATTTTGAAATGTAAATTCATGTTGTTAAAACTAGGACAAATTCATGACCTAAGATGATTGAATTTTTCTGGCATAAAATTGTGTGGCATAATGAACTATTTGGCCCTGCTTGCTAAAAAACTATGTCTGGTTTTGTCAACACCCAATTTCGTTCGGGCAAATAAAATTATTTTTTTAAAGAAAAAAAGAAAAAATATTAAAGTTGAATTATAGTCTTTTATTTTATATTTAAATATTTTAGAAAAATAAAATACCTTACTTTATTATTTAAAATAAAAATTAAAAAAAGCTTTATCATTCTATTTTTGTGAAAAAAAAGAAAAAAGGAAAAAATTTTGTTTCATTTTGATAATAATAAAAAAGGTAAAAAAAAAAGGAAAATTTAAGTGAATCTCAATCCCTTAGGGTTCGATCAGAAAAATATTGTTATCTGATTGGAGTCCAATTTAATGGGGATTCATTTAAAAAAAAAAAAAAAGAAGAATTGTGATCCAATCTGATGAAAAATAAAAATAAATATATAAACAGTTTGGTGAAGCCCAATTCGTTAGGGATATTAAAAAAGAAAAATAAAGTTATTAATTACACCTCTCTATGCATTGCTCCTCTTATTACCTATCTGGGTCAGTCTTATATTACCTTATGTTTTGCTAATTACAGTCTGTTTTAGTTAGATCAGGCTTAGTCTTATTACCACACCATTGTTTTGTTCTTTTCACCCTTCACCAAGGAATCTAAATGTCATTTTCTGATAATAGAAACTGCCATGGAATTAATGTTTTGTTTTCTGATTAATTAAAAATTAATCAAAATTAATGCTCAGGTGAAAAGTTAATAGAATAAAAAGTAGAAAATAGAGAATTTTAGGTGCCCTTTTCAATTCTGAAAAATGTACAAATTTCTCTATTTAATTGTAAATAAATAATGGTTAATGTTATTAACTGTTCATTTCTTGGTAATAATTGATAATTGAGCAATTGAAGAGTCTGAGTATCTGAAGTGATTTGTTAAATATATATAGTGATTTGTTAAATATATATGTGCATCTGTGAGAGGGCAGGGGACTTTTACTTATCCAGAAATACACATACAGTATTTTCAGAGAAATAGGTAGAATTCTTCTATTTTTTAAGGGCTAATACAGTTTTAAATATACAATTTTCTCTAGAAAAGAATTAGAGAAGCAAAATTGTAGAAGAAGCAAAGAAATTGAAACTGAAGTGTTAAGAATCTTCAACGGATACGTAACATTGCTAATACATTTATGTAGTTTATGATGTGTTTGTTGCCTTGTGATATATGTGTTTGTTTCGTCTCTGCTTGATTTCAAATGTCCAATGTATAACCTTCATAACCTGAAAATAATATTTGATTAGTTCTTATATCTATTTTCATAATGGAAAATGAATTGCATTGCATGCAAATTATACCCTCATAGATGCTGTTTGAGCACATTTATTTATCCAAACTCATATGAGAGAAGATTGCCTCTTGAAACACACCTCCTCATATGAGACTTATGAGACTGCTGCCTCTTGCATGGTCTCGGTCATACCAATGCCAAACCTAGAAAAGAAACATAAAATAGAACCAAAATTTCAGAAACCAATTTCAATACCATAAACCTAATCGAAGTTGAGATCATAAACTAGAATATGATTTCAGGGGTAAAAGACCAGAAAAATAACCATAGCAATCCAAGATCCCTAGACACCCAAATAGCACCCAGACTAAACATCTAAAACTGTAATGCTAGGAGTAAAATCAGAGCCAAAGAAATAATATAGTTATCAACAGAAATCTGAAACAAATGCTCAGATAAACCCAAACCATCTTGAAACCAGAACGCTCAACCTTAGAAAAACCATAAAGCATAGTATTCAATTTACCCAAATCGGAGCGAGTAAACTGTTCAATTCCATGTTCCAAACTCAAAATCATAAACCCATTCGATTCCAATATCAATTCCAAAAACTCTTATTCACAAACCAAATCAGAAAATCCTCAAATTCAGGAATAAAATTTCCTTTTCTAGAGCACCTAACCAGTTCCTAAAATCTCATTGGAACACAAAAACAAAGGAAAAATTAAAAGGTTTGGACCTTTACTACTTCAGCACTGTAGGGAGGTTCTTCTTCCCCATCAAAACCCCACCCTGAATCGTCGGCGAACAACCGCGATCTCACTCCAAGTAACATACTACCTCTGGATTCGAAACAGTCGCCGGTAATCCACCGCGGTGTCTCGGATAACTATCATCGTCTTCGCCACCGATGACTACCGTGGCACTTTCACCGTTCATGTTGCCCTCCGTCATGCTAGGGTCTTGCTTCTCTTTAACCGAAGGAAGTATTAGACTAGGGCATTTATGACAAAGACGACATTTAGAGTTGTCACCTTAACCACCATATTGGAAGGGGCCTTGCTGCCCTTCCATGTTTTCTCAACCCTAATTGCTAAAAGGATTTGCCCCTAAAAAAAAGTGGTATGACCATTCACACCTTACCTTACGTTCCTTATACCCCTTGGCATTGCTATCTAAAAAAATATAAAAATAATAATGATAATGAGATATTAAAAAAAGACTGATTTTTCCTGCACCTCCATAGTGACTTCTTGCACCTCTATAATTTTGACATATTTCCATTTTAACCTTAACAAAAAGATAAAAATAGCCTTCGTCGACGGTAATTGCAATCCAATCTTCTTTTTTCTCTTCGCGGGTTGCACAAACCACAATGCAATTAAAAAATATTATCATTACGGATTATATAACCCACAATTATTTTTTGTGCACTTTTTACATTACGAGTTGTACAAACTGCAAGTATAAATTTTTCTAAATGTATTGCGGTTTGTACACTTCGCAATTATTTTTTATGCACCTTTTACATTACAGGTTGTAAAAATCGCAAGTATAAATTTTTCTAAATGTATTGCGGTTTGTATAACACGCAATGTATTTAAATTTTTTTGTATTACGGGTTATACAACCCGCAATGTATTTATAATTGTTTTTGTATTGTAGTTTGTACAACCCGCAATGTATTTAAAAAAATTTTAACATTGCAAGTTACACAATCCATCTTGTGATGGTATCGAGGGTTAAGAAAGGTTGGACAAGGATATGATAACTATGAACAAAAGAGAACAGAGAATATGATAACATGGAAGAAGGTTTTTTTATTGAATGCATATCTCTTTGTTTACAATAGCTCACTTAATATAAAATTCTAGGAAACTAAATATAAAAATTATTCTAAATAAATACATTTGATATTCTCTGATACTCCCTTGATTATCTTTGATATTCTACTGATTTGTTTCTTTGATACTCCTTTGATTATCTCTCTGATATTCTTACCAATATTCTCTTGATTATCTCTGATATTCTATTGATTTGATTTGTTTCCATAATAATAATATTCTAACACTCCCCTTCAAGGTGAGCAGTGAGATCACCAATGCTTAGCTTGCTTAGGACATGGGTAAATGTTTTGCCTAACAACTTTGGTGAAAATGTCTGCCAACTGGTCTTCTGACTTTACAAACGAAAGCTCAATACTGCTATCCTCAATCTTCTCCTTGATGGAGTGTCTGTCCACTTCAATGTGCTTGGTCTTGTCATGTTGTACATGACTCTTTGTTTTCATAGCTTCTTGCCATTTGCCCTTCTTACTAATAAGAAAAGCTCTTGCAATGTCTGTTACTCCTTCTCTGGTTATCTTCATAGGATACCTGGAATTCCGAGAAACATGTTCTGGAGAATATCGATTAGGTGGTACCCCTCTATTTCTTCTTGGCGGAAGTGTGAAAGGCTCTGGTTCTGGTGCTAATCTGTCATTGTTAGTGACTTCATTCATAACATGAGACAACTCAATAGAAGGTGTGAAAGGCTCTGGTTCTGGTGCTAACCTGTCATTATTAGTGACTTCATTCATAATAGGAGACAACTCAGTAGAGTGAAGATCACTTACCTCTTGTTGGACATTTTCAGAAGGATCTTCATTGGTTGTGTTGGTCCCTCCTACATTAATAGAGACATGCTCCTTGGCTCTATCTACTTGCTCTTTTGGAACAGTTTCTTGGCAACTAAGGTTAATTAACCAACTTGATTGTTCACTAGTTTTCTCCCCTGAACATCAAGTTGACTACTAAAACAATATTCTGATTCTAAAAAATCACAATCCATAGTCATATATACACGGTGAGTGATTGGGTTGTAACATCGATACCCCTTTTGATGTGTAACATATCCAACAAAGACACATTTCTCAGCACATGGATCAAATTTGGTTCTATTAGCTTTGGGAATATTAAAGAACACAAAGCACCCAAAAACTCGTGGTGGTAACATTTGGACAGGAGGGATATTAGTCTGAGTAGCTAGGATCTGTAGGGTGTTCTGTGGTTAAGGATCTGGGAGGGTAACCTGTTCAAAAGATAAGCCGAGGTAGCAACAGCTTCGGGCCAAAACCGTGTTGGAACCTGTGCATAAAAAATCATGGCTCGAGTCATCTCTAGTAGCTTACGATTTTTCCATTCTGCTACACCATTCTGTTGGGGTGTGTTTGGATAGGAAGTTTGATGAATTAAACCATTTTCTCTGAAAAACTCTTGCATTGATTTGTTAACAAATTCTCCACCATTATCTGATCTAAGTACTTGGATTTTCTTGCCAAACTGAGTGTGAATTATTTGATAGAATGCATAGAACTTATCGGATACTTCATATTTATGTTTAAGAAAATATACCCACGTCATGTGAGAGAAATCGTCCACAAATAACAAAAAATACTAAAATTGATTATTGTGGAAATTAGGAGCTGGACCCCACACATCAGAATGTACTAATGAAAAAGCAGAATTGACTCTATTATTGTTGAGAGGAAAAGTAACTCTATGATTCTTTGCCCGTATACAAGTTTCACATTTGATGGGCTCAGTGTTACTAGTAAATAAACTAGGAAATAAAATCTTAAGATACCTAAATGAAGGATGACCCAAACGTCTATGCCATAACCAAAGTTGCCTTGTAACCGTTCCGTGAGCAAGCATGGCATGTCTCTTGTGAGCAACCTCATCAACGTAGTAAAGACCTCCACGTTTAGTACCACGCCCAATGATCTCCTTCATAAAAATGTTCTGTAAAAGGCAAAAAGTAGGAAACATGAGAACCACACAATTCAACTCCTTTGTAACTTGGCTTATGAAAAGTAATTTTGAAGATAGTGCAGGAACATAGAGACAATTTTCTAATTTTAATTCTTTTGAAAAAACAATTGAGCCCTCTCCTTGGACCGCAACTAATTCTCGACTGGCTGTCTCAATATGAGTTTTAATAGGTGTGGAGAGATTGTTAAAATCATGAGGATCATGGGTCATGGTGTCAGTTGCCCCACAATCACAAATCTACTGATCAGATTTTTCTGGGCTGGTATCCTCCTCTCTTTTACCTCTATGAGTGATTGCGGCTCTTCCATGAACGACTTGCGGTTTTGCTTCTTCCTCTCTTCTGGTGTCACCATTACAGTTACTAGTGGTTTGCGGGATGCCCACCATAGTGGCAGCCTTGCGATTGTTTTGTTTAAAATCTTCCCACCATTCGGGAAAATCCACGATTTTGAAGCAAGTCTCCTTAGTGTGTTTCTTCATTCCGCAATGAGTACAGTGGAGGTGGCTTTTGTCTTCCTTGTCTCGTTGTGATGGACACTGTCCGATAGTTTTTGGGCGACTCCATCCATGTCCCTATTCTAGTGGTCTATTTCTTGCGGTTACCACAAGACTATTTTTGTCTTTTTTCAAGGTTAAAATGGGAATATGTTAAAATTATGGAGGTGCAGAAAGTCAATATGAAGGTGTAGGAAGAATCACTCGGAGGTTTGGCAATATAAAATAAGAGGAAAATAAAAAGGCAACGTCCATTAGGTAAAATTGCTTGAGGTGCAACGTGAGAGGTAGCATAATTGGGTACAAAGGTGGCAACGTGTGGCAGTGGGCGAATTCCACATAAATAATAATTACTAGGTTTTATTTTTAACTTTAATTATGTTCATATGTATACTTTTTTTCATGTTATATATACTAATCTTTTTCCTTCCCTTTACTAAAAATAAATGTATGTTAGGTATAGGGATAAAAAACATTTTTATAAACATAATCTTTCAAAACAAATAAAAATATTAAATTCAAAATAGTTTTTTTTTAAATATAAAATAAAACATTTTATAAAAAAATAAAAAATAGTTAACAAAGCATTTAAACCAATTCTTAAAAATATAAAAAATTCAAAAATATATATCAAACATCATCAAACAAAATATTTAAATTAGAACTACGTGAACTTTGATTTTCCATCATCCTGATTTTCCTTTGGAAATATGTAGGACTAAGGTCAATCCTTGTCGGGCCTTAAAAAAAAAGAAAAAAAATTATCTTTGTTATCATTTGTTTGTTTATTGTTCATTCTTTGTTTGCATTTTTTGTAAATATATATTTATTCTTATTTGCTGTAATTACTATTTTTAGGGAAAAATAACATTTTGTAACACCACACTTATTTCTATTAATTTAATTAAAGATATCTTCTTAGAACGGTTGTTGTGGGATGCTAATACCTTCCCTACACGTAACCGACTCCCGAATCTTGAATCTGGTTCGTAGGCATTTTTATTTTTGGTTTTTCTATAATTTCCCCATAATAAGCTATAGTGGCGACCCCGTCATGATCCCGATTGCGACAGGTTTAGCAACTCTTCAACCCCATAGGGGTTAAGAACAAGGAACTTCATCATCGTCTTGTCAGGCTCTTTCTCGATGTGTTCAGACACATCTCTTTTTTTTTTACTTCAATGATGCCATAGGTACACAAGTGAAGAGATATGACAACATTAGCGAAGTACAATTAGTAAAATGGTATACCTACATATCAAACAAAGACAGTAAGAAACTAGATAATTATGCAATATAAATATACACTTGATGACCATTATAAATTATTATAGTTACGAATGTAGCAAATTACAACTTATAATACTATAAAGTCTCATAATATTACACATGAAATGAAAAAAAAAAGATAACATTATGATAGAAACAACAATTAGTGGTTCATGGTCTGGTTTACATCATACTTAATAACATGTTATAGTGACGATCAAGGGGCATGCCAAACAAAATATTTACTGAAGGTTGGTTATCACACATGAATATGTAACAGTGTTCCATTAGCATGGTCCCATATATATTCATCTCAACATACATGTCGCAAATATCACTTTCACAATACTGGAAAGTTGAGGTACGATGCATGATTTTGACATTCTCACGATAAATGGCATTGTGTTATTATAGCAATATCATTGCCTTTGAGCATGGTCCAACTTGGTCAATAGGTTTCGAAATTGTGCATCTATGACATAGACCATGGAGGCTTTTCTTTTAGAACTCCTTGATGATGAGGTTCCACCCAAGGGTGTAAATGGTGCAGATTGAGTAGTTGTTAGACTATAGGAATCCACTATTGGTGGTAATGGAATTACTTCCTCAGTGCCATCTTCAAATGTGGGTGCCTTTGGTATGTATTCTATTCATTCTTCATTTAGATCAACACTAAAAGCTTGCAACTCCAAACAATGTCTTCGGCTGTCCTGCCTCCTGATCTGGTGGCACGATTTGCACCCTACAATTTCTCCATTAGGTCGTAGTGCCTGATAGGTTTCACCCTCCATTTAGCTGTAGTGGGTTTCACCTGAAAATAGACATCCAACCACATTACATCACAATTAACATAAATGGAGGTTAGGTTAACTTAATGATGAAGGTGCGTTGTTTACCTTAAATGATAAGGTGAACTTAAATAGACATCCAACCACATTCTACTTCAAAAACTTTACTGGATTGGTCCCACACAAATCTGCTTAGCTCACTGAATAGGTCATGAACCTCACCCCATGTGTCCTTTAAGGTATTTTGTCTATTTCTTACATTATTCTTTGTTATTGCAGACATGCCATATTATCAGAGAGTGCTGAAAATGTTAGTGTACACCTAGGTGGTCCAACTTCCATCCACCCTGTTCCCCTGACATGTCTGTCTATCATGGATGATAGGAGGTGAAAGTCTATCTCCATGGTCCAGTTCATAAACTCCCGGACACTTGTAGATGTCTCCGGAACAACACTTTTCTCCCAATTTTCAAACATAACTCCTCCAACCATAAAATAAGACATATACAATGGGTTAAGAAAGTGTAAACTTATGCTATCATTATGAAGCAAGAAAAGTTGTCATTAACATAACAAATTATTATAATATCTTAATTATTGACATACTTTGTCCACATTTTTGAATACGATCTATAATGATCCTTACGAACTTGGGACATCGAGACGTCGATGTCTTGGTCCACCAATTCCCGATCAACTTCATCAATTAACTTTTGATTATTGTCCATCCCCGAAGAAAGTTATGAAGAATATAACATGATATCCTTAATCATCTCCAACTAGTATTGTGGTTCCATTTAGCTATAATTGGGAATCGTTTCTTCAAGACACCAAAATGTTGTTTCAATTCCAATTTGAAATGCAGAATGAAGATGATTAAAAAAATCTCGGGGATTTTGTGGACCTCAATGGAATTACTCTTTTAGATGATATCTAACACCAAAATTCGGTGTCATGATCTAGGACTTTGACATAAAACCAACATCCCCAAGGTAGTATTTTTCTACAATCATTGAATTTGTAATTATTAAAATGCCAACCAGAGGTAGCAATTTTTCTACACACAATACACCAAAGTAGCTTAAATTCACCTTCAGGTATGACCAACAGATCCTCTCGTACAAGTGCATCTTTAAGATCCTTGAATCAGATGTTGTTCCTTCCCAGCCACCTAGAACATATATGCTTTTCATGTCGAAATAACATCAAATTGAGACACCTTCACACATACATGAGTTCCATCTATGATCTGTAACCAATCCTAAGACAAACAAAAAGGATAATTGAACAACCCACTTAAGGCATACAATGATGTATATCAAAATGGAATTTTATCTTAAAGTATGGATAAAATCGGTTGTTGTCCAAGATATGAGGTTACACCTCACTTTTAGGGGTTGCTTTATAAATTCTGCCTCCAACATCAAAATTGCATTTAATCCACTATAAAAGTAACCGAACACTATTTCACTAGATTGATGGAAAAAAATTAAACACTTATATTCTTCACGTTATGTCCAATGATGTGAAGGAATTTAGCAACTTGTTCCTCTATTGTTGACCGACATCCATCCTTCATGAATTCAATTTTCCTTAATCACTAACATAAATTAATCAATGCTTCTGGACCCATTCGAATAATGTCACGACATTGCTTCGTGTACACTAGATATAACATCAACTCCTAGTGACGATGTTTTTTTGGAACATCCATGATAACAATGTTTGTTATACTTATATGATTAAAGCATTGATGTCTACAACACCATTCTCAATTTCATCCATTTTACTATATCATTCATATGTCTATCATCTGAGGGTCTAGATAACAAATTTGCATCGTTATCTATATAAAAAATTCCTTTAACAAATAAAACTACGTCACTGACCTTTCCATAATTAATTAAATTTTCCTCAAATTCCTAATCAATTTTAATTCTTAAATAAATCACTACAAAAAAAACTGGATTTACCTACGGCCAAAATCCGTAGATAATGACCAAAATCAGTGGGTAATCAGATATTACCCACGGATTACTGACGGGTCAAAGTCCGTAGGTAAATTTCCTACCCACTTTTATCGATGGGTAATTTTTTCCGTGAGTAAAAGTTTATATTACCCACTAATATTGATAATGTTATTTAGGACTATTGTTAATGTTATTACAAATATTAATAAAATTACAACCAAACTACAATCAGGAGGAGTTGAACCAGGACCTTGAATGCTGAAGGTAGCCTTTGACCACTACGCCAAACAAGCAAATATGATAATATTATGATTATTATTATTCTTATTATGATTATATTTAAAATACTAATATTATTAATAATATTAATACGGGTAATAACAAGAATATTAATAATAATAATATTAGAAATAAGAATATTAATGTTAACATTAATAATAATAACATTATTGATAATATTATTATTAACTATTATAATAATAATAATATCACAAATATTTTTAATATAACTGAAAATAATATAAAAAAATATTAATAATATTAAAACTAGTTTTCATATAAATATAAATAATGTTGATAATAGTATAGTAATATTAAAAATATTATTAATGTAAATATAAATAATATGAATAGAAGTATTAATAGTATTCCATATATTAAAAACATATAATAATAATATTAATATAAATAATAATAATAATAATAATAATAATAATAATAATAATAATAATAATAATAAGGTTATCAATAACATTAATAATATTAAAAACTTTAAAAATATTAAAAACAAAATTAATAATTTTAAAAAAATATAATACTGATAATAATAATAATTTTAATTTTAATAATATTATAACTAACAATATTAGAAATAATAATAAAAACAATAATATTAGCAATAATATTAATAATATTATTAATATTAATAATAATAATATTATTAATAATACCAATGATAATAATAATATTAATAAAACTAATAATAATATTAATAATAGTAATACAAATTTAATAATAATAATAATAAAAGTGTTAAAAATATCAATAATATTAGTTATAATATTAATAATATCAATAAAAATATTAATTCACTTTTACTAATTTTATTATTAATAGATCAATATGAACATCATTAATAGAGATAATAGTAATTTTATCCATAAATATAAGTTTCTAAGTATTATCCACGGACATAGGTCCGTAGGTATTACCTAGGGATATAGGTCTGTAGGTATTATCTACGGAAATAGTTCGTGGGTAATACATATAGACCAATATCCATGGATAATACCTACGGATTTGTGTCCGTGGTCAATATCTACGAACCCATGTCTGTGGATAATACTTACGGACTTAAATCCGTGGATAATACCTACAGATATAGATTCGTAGGTAATAATCCGTAGATAATGCTGAATTTACCTACGGATACAGATCCGTGGGTAATAATCCGTGGGTAAATTGAGTTTTTCTTATAGTGAATTCATAAATAATTTAATTCCTAAATAAATTCCTACATCAATTTAACTCCTAAATAAATTTGTAAATAAATTTAATTTCAAAATAAATAATCTTTGTAAAATTGTCAAATCATAAATAAATTAATATCCTAAGCAAATTAATAAATAAATTAATGATACTATAAAATAATTGTAACTATTAAATAAATTAAATTCCTACAAAATTATAATTAGAAAAAAAATTCCTACATTGATGCTCATCCTAAATTTCTAAAAATCCTACATAAACAACCTAACTTATTAAATAAAATTTTGAATTGAAAATATTCCTAAACAAAAGTAATTCCTAAATAATTAAATTTCATTAATTATTCAAAACCATAAATAAATAAGTATCCTAAACAATTTAAATAACCGAATTAATCAAAATCCTAAATTTATAAATATATTTTCTAAATAAATAAAAAACGTAACTGTAATATAATTCCTAACTTATTCAATACCCTAAATAAATAATAAACCTAAATAATATTTAAAACGAAATTAAATAAATTCTTAACAAAATTATAAACTAGTAAAAAGTTGTTTCTAGCTTATTTGAAATTTTAAATTCATTCAAATCTCATATATGATTTTTTTTAAATTACTGAAAATACTAAATAAATAAATGTAATAAATATTTCAAAATCCTATAGATGTATAATTACTTAAGAAAATTGATCAATAAAATCATTAGTACAAATTCTTAATTCAACCTAAGCAATAAACCACTACCCTAATCCCTACCGCCACCAATAATCCGAAACTAAAGTTATAAATCAACTAATCTAAACTTGAAAATAAAAATAAGCATACCATATACAAATTGCAAATAAACATAACTACATATCTCCCACCCATGCAATTCAAAATAAATAATATTGTATGCATATAATTTTTTTCTCTCAAACAAAGCAATTAATTTTTAAATACCACGCATTACATATAATATTGATTAAGCTCTTACTTGAATAGGAAGATGTAACCAAACTTTATTGAACAAGATAAAGATGACCACGAAAAACACACAACACCAATAATAACACCGTCAACTTGTACCTAGCCAAACCAAACCAACACAAGTTAAACCTGTAAATTCCTTTTTGCAGGATCTTAAAATTTATGACCCTCACTCAAAATAGAGAAGAAAAACATACCGGATCCATTTTTGATGATCTCTGTTAATCTTCAGATGTTTTTCTGTTGATCTCTGTTAATCTTGGAATTTTCCCCTTTCTTCCTTCTGTCCCTTATTCTTATCTTGATTGTGAGAAAAGAGACCGTACATACACATGTAAAAACTGATAACCAGTGGTTTGAAAGCGTATCTTTTATTTTTATAGTCTGAAAGGAGAGGAGAGAGATTTATTTTATATTATAATAATATAAAACTCCCGCTGACTTTATTTACTTTATAAGAGTAACAACCATTACATTATTCTTCTTTTATTAAAGTCAGCCCTATAAATTACATGGACCATAATTATAATAATATTTTCAAATATTCTTACAAAACCCATACCCCAAACCAACAACAAATCCTAAACCCAATAAAGACATTATCCACACACCAACAAACACCCAACACCACTCGAAGCTGACAAAGAGCACCATGCTTTCCACCACCAAGCACACCACTGGAAGCTCACGAAGACTACCAAAGGAAGCTCACCAACCAGTGCACAACACAAGGAAGCACAATGGCATCTACACATCGTAAACATCAATGAAGACAACCAATGTAACATCATGAAAACAAATCTCATTTATCGGCCAAACGTGAGCCATTATGATTAACGAGGACCGTAATCAATTATTGAAACTAGATAATTGATTATGTGTATAAAATTTTATACATAATTGATTATGACAAGTAGATAATTAATTATTATTACTAAAATACACGTAAAATTGACTATATTTGTGATAATCGATTATCGCATGACGAACCTGACTCACGACGAATCTCAACCACTACCAACATCAACCACCATGAAATTCTATTACAACACAACAAGCCAACACCAACCTCAACTACCACCAACATCCAAGACACCTTACCAAACATCCATATAAGCTCAACAACAAGGAAGAGAGAAGAAAATACAATATGCCCAAGGAAAAATACAGGTCAACGTCCCTTTTTAATGATAAATTCGAATTCGTCAACCACTACCACCCATGACATTCAAGATTCTGTAAACACCTCAAATATTTTCAAGATTCCTGTAAACACCTCAAACGAATCTCTGCCAAAGGAACTGAAGGATTTCTTTGCATGCATGCAAGGCCATACATTGCTCAGTGGAGGACACTATAATTTCACATACAACAAGGTTAAAAGCGTCTTTGCCAAGTTGCCAGCGTGTCTTTCAACTACCATCTTCGCAATGCACCACAGATCCTTCTCCCACCTTCTTCTGCCTTTCCACACTTGCAAGTTAGTGTGAATTAGCTGAACTAAACACCCATCACACTCGCCTTTTCTTCCTCTGTTTAGCTCTTCAATCAAACATAATGTTAATTTCTTGTTGCTGCATACACATATCACAAAAGTCTTTCTATTCAAATAGAAAAAATAATAAAACCCACGGCAGCATAATAAATGGCTTGAAAACTGTAGCTAAATTGTAACCTAAAGTTTAATTCACAGTTTTTTCACTTTAGACCACATTTTTTTTTTTGGAAAATGATACTTTGACACCACATTTTCTCTTACTTCTGTTTGACACTCCAACGTGGCATGTGCTGTCCCGTATAACAATGAAAGAGAAAACGCACTTGTTTTGGAACACATGTGTCTCAAGGGTGGAATATCTAAGTGGTTAGCTCAGTTCAAATAAGTGGTTCGCTGTGTGTAATTTTGGAGCACACACATGTGTCTCAGGGGTGGTAGGTCTAAGTGGTTAGCTCAGTTCACCTAAGTGGTTCGCTGTGTGTAGTTTTGAAACACACATGTGTCTCAAGAGTGGAAGGTCTAAGTGGTTAGCTCAGTTCAAATAAGTGGTTCGTTCTGTGTAGTTTTGGAACACATACGTGTGTAAAGTGTGAAAACACTAAGTGGTTAGCTCAGTTGAAATAAGTGGTTCGTTGTGTGTAATTTTGGAACACACGCATGTGTTTCAACGGTGGAATGTCTAAGTGGTTAGCTCAGTTCAAATAAGTGGTTCGTTCTGTGTAGTTTTGGAACACACACGTGTCTGAGGGGTGAAAACACTAAGTGGTTAGCTCAGTTCAAATAAGTGGTTCGCTATGTGTAATTTTGGAACACACACATGTGTCTCAGGGGTGATAGGTCTAAGTGGTTAGCTCAGTTCACCTAAGTAGTTCGCTGTGTGTAGTTTTGGAACACACACATGTGTCTCAGGAGTGAAAGGTCTAAGTGGTTAGCTCAGTTCAAATAAGTGGTTCGCTGTGTGTAGTTTTGGAACACACACGTGTCTGAGGGGTGAAAACACTAAGTGGTTAGCTCAATTCAAATAAGTGGTTCGCTGTGTGTAATTTTGGAACACACACATGTGTCTCAGGGGTGGAATGTCTAAGTGGTTAGCTCAGTTCAAATAAGTGGTTCGCTATGTGTAATTTTGGAACACACACATGTGTCTCAGGGGTGGAATGTCTAAGTGGTTAGCTCAGTCCAAATAAGTGGTTCGTTGTGTGTAGTTTTGGAATACACACGTGTCTGAGGGGTGAAAACACTAAGTGGTTAGCTCAGTTCAAATAAGTGGTTCGCTGTGTGTAATTTTAGAACACACACATGTGTCTCAGAGGTGGAATGTCTAAGTGGTTAGCTCAGTTCACCTAAGTGGTTCGCTATGTGTAGTTTTGAAACACACACATGTGTCTCCAGAGTGAAAGGTCTAAGTGGTTAACTCAATTCAAATAAGTGGTTCGCTGTGTGTAGTTTTGGAACACACGTGTCTGAGGGGTGAAAACACTAAGTGGTTAGCTCAGTTCAAATAAGTGGTTCGTTGTGTGTAGTTGTAGTTTTGGAACACACAAGTGTCTGAGGGGTGAAAACACTAAGTGGTTAGCTCAGTTCAAATAAGTGGTTCGCTGTTTGTAATTTTGGAACACACACATGTGTCTCAGGGGTGGAATGCCAAAAAGAACTGCGTTTTCTCTTTCATTGTCACGCGGGACAGTACATGCCACGTCGGAGTGTCAAACGGAAGTAAGAGAAAATACAGTGTCAAAGTATCATTTTCCTTTTTTCTTTTTCTAAAGTAAATAATGCTGTAGTGTAGAAACGAGTGCGCAACATTCCAATCTTTCATCCCTCGTCAACAACAAATACGTAGAAACAATTAAAATGTAAAGAATATTAAAGATGTAATTGGGTTGTGAAATCGTCTCTAGTTACAACTGTAATCAATAGATAAAAGGAGCATATTTTCTCGTACATATCATACATTGTCTAAAAGGAAAAAGAAAAAGTGCTTGTGAACGTCTACGGGATCAAAGTGTCACATGATGCTTTTCAATTGACAAGTTGGATTAATCGTAGTTTATATTTACTTATTATTATACTAATATTAAGTTGTTATCTATTTGGGAATGAGGACCCTTTGTCGAATGACATGATTAAAAACGTCTTACTAGAGTGAGAGACAATTTCCCAATTTGTGAAATAAATTACAAGATCTTATAGATGGTTTAAGTGTTTAGAATGTACTTAAAGAGTTCATATTGCAACTTTGTTCACATACATTATAATGTATATTTGCCTGATACTTTTTTATTATTCACAGGTTTGGTTACGAATAAAACAAGCATGGTACTTTAAAAGAATACCATAGAAAACATGATTCCATATAAATTACTGTCTCAAGTAACATGAAAATGTAACTTATTATAACAATTTTTTTTATCAGTTTCTACAATAACTAACGAAGAATGCCTGATTTTATACTAGCTAAGTAAAATTAAATAATTTGTTTTCCATCATTTGCCAGTTCAATAGTATATTCATATTTCCATGGACCTCACAATCATTGTAGGAATTCTCATAACACAAATGTAAAACATGTCATCTATAGTAAATATGTCCCTTGTAAGAAGGGCAAGTCTTTCAAAAATCTCAACAAGTCAAAGAGAGGCTTGGCGTATTGGTTATCAGAAGATGAGCTTTAACATTGAAAGATCTTCCAGTTCCATGCCCACGGCAAGACCTTTAACAATTTGAAGTCTATTCCAAAAGAAAAGCATTAATTACAATCCATTCATTAGAAAAAATAATTAATGCTCCGTGGCTTAGTTTCACTAAAACTTTTCTTCTAGGCATTACCCATCACTCACAAGCTATCATTTCTACTGGTCTATACTCAATTGACATGACTAGTTGACTAGTTTTAGACGTGTCGAATGCCCCAGGAAAGAAAGTAATTTTGTTATTTTTGGAAACTACAATGGTTTATGGAAAAGTTTAGTGTCTACTAATTTTTTTTAATGAATTATTGAGTTATTCATGTAAATGATTACACTTGATTTTTAAAAAGGTATTGAGTTTATTTTTTCATTTTTATTGTTTTAAACTTATTCATTCGTATTAGTAGAGCTTACAAATAATCATAACTCACACCTAAAATATGTTTGTTTTTTTATTGGCATATTAAATGAGTGGATTGAAAAAATTCCTACTCCAAAGTTCCCACTAAGGTCCAGGTTAAAATGAATTTACTCCACTGCAAGACTTCAATTAATTCTAAATACTTTTTAGAATTGTACTAGTTTTTAAAATATTTTAAATTGTAAATTGTTAAGACAAAAGTCCAACACTCTAGAATTTTGAAAAAGTGCTAAAAATAGTTAAGTACAAAACATGGTCATATTCTATCTTATAGATGATAATATTATGAAAACAACTGATCATGTAAGACGCAAGTGTTTCAGACGATACAACATTGTATTGCATCTTATCATGTTTGATAACTCCTATAAAACATTAGACGATGCACACATAGACTGAGCTAACCTCGTACTTCAATAAATATCTTTATGCTTATTTTTTCTTGGTAGGGAAATTCTATCTTCAAAGAGATCCATTAAAAGCATAAGCTAAAGTTTACATCCAAAGATCTTTTAGAGTTTAAGCTAAAGCTACTCCCTCTTTTCTATTCCCAAGAACTAAGCATTGACGACTCTGGAAATAATATCTGCCTCATATGACTAAGCAAAAGTAGGCAAAATCAAGTCAAAACAAAATGCCCAAGGAAAGATAATTCGATCCAACTATATGAAGGATTACATAAAGAAAATGAGAGCATTTAATGTTGTACAAAGTTTTTTAATGCATCCCAATCAAGCAATCTCATCAAATAAAAGAAGCACACACAAAATAACTAAAGCTATTCAACAGGCAAAAACTGATTTGCAATGGTCATCTCCATGCAAACCTATATAAAACATATCAAGGGGACGAAAAGGCATAGAAACCACATTCTATAATGCTGAAACGTTAGTAAAATATTTTGTGTCTAGCTAAAAACTCCATAAAAGAACACTATTGGTGTTTAAGCAACTAACTGAAAGAGAGAGTGTGCTTGAATTACATGTATGTCTTCAAACAATTATCCTCTCTAGCAAGCTTCAACGTGATCAATTAATCACCTTGAATACAATCTCTTCATCTTAGCTAGGAGTGGTTGTTTAGCAAAGAATACTGAAGAGGTTAGTCAGGAGTAGTTGTAGGCCCAAATAATACTTAGTTAAGTCAAAAGTAGTGTGTCAAGAATACTTAAGGTTTTAGTTAGGCCTAGCAGTGAGTCCAAAGAATACTCAGTTAAGCCAAGAGTTGCTTGTATCAAGAATAGTCTAAAGGTTAGTGAGGAGTAGTTACGAGACTAAAGAATAATTAGTGGAGCTAGGATTGGTTGGTGTCAAGAATACTCAAAGGGGTTAGTCAGGAGTAACTGTGTGCCTAAAGAATACTTGAGTGGACTTTACAGTAATAATCTACTTAGTGGAATTCAATCAGTTAGTTGAAAACTAGATGTAGTCTATTAGGTCAGACGAATTAGTATCAAAATTACAATATGTATTTTCTTTTTCTCTATCTCTTCACTTCCCATATTATTGTTATCTATACAAATAAAGATTGCAATATTACATAAAATAAAAAAAATTATATAAGGAAATGTGTTAAGTTAAGAGAGCATCGTCTGATACCCTACATTAGATATAACAATCATTCATTGTTGAAGAGCACAATTGAAAAAGGTGTTGGAACATTATGGGGTCAGACACAGAATAACTATAGCTTATCACCCTCAAACTAATGGCCAAACAGAGGTTTCTAATAGAGAGGTGAAGAGGATTTTGGAGAAGATAGTGGCGTCCTCACGTAACACCGATCAATCAAATTAGACGAGGCTTTGTAGGCATACAGAACAACTTTTAAAAACCAATAACTTTGTCTCCATTCTAGTTAATTTATGGGAAGGCTTGCCATCTTCCTGTGGAGGTGGGACATAAAGCTTTTTGGGCACTTAAGTGGCTAAATTTTGATTCTAAAGCTTCTGTCGAGAAGAGGAAAATTCAGTTGAGCAAGTTAGAGGAAATAAGACTGAGTGCATATCAGTCATCCAAGCTGTACAAGGAGCTTGTAAAAGCTTATCATGACAAGAAGTTATTGAAAAGAAATTTTCAACCGGGGCAACTAGTTCTTTTGTTCAATTATAGATTGAGGTTGTTCCCAGGCAAATTGAAATCAAGGTGGTCAGGACCTTTTGTGGTCAAACAGGTCAAACCATATGGAGCAATTGAGATAGAAGATGCTAAATCTCAAAGAAGTTGGCTGGTGAATGTTGAAACACTACAAAGCTGGTGAGATAGAGAGACTCATAACAGTGATTACATTGAGTGATTAGAGTTCACACGTCAAGCTATATGACGTTAAACAAGCACTTATTGGAAGACAATCCAACATTTAAAGTTTAATCTTTTTTTAGGGTATTTAGAGAGTGAAATATTTATTTTTAATTTTAGTTTAGTTTAGGTAGAAATTTTAAATAGGATAGTTTAAATTCATAATAGATTTAATTTCGTTCTAATATATATATATATATATATATATATATATATATATATATATATATTCTTTTCAAAAATTTGAGAACCTTTTAGTTTGAGTTGGAATTCAAGCCTAGGCTACATGCCACTTGTCACGCTTTAGAAGAGTTCAGTTCAAATATATCACAAAAGTACCTTGCTTCACAAGGTCACTTCTCACCACAACTCTTGAAGCAACTTTTTCAGTTCTCACTACATCCTCGTTTTTTTCAACCTATGCTTCGAGGAATCAAGGTAAGTTCTTTCAAACTTTTCCTCTAACTTTGTATGATGATTCCTTGTGCACTCGAACGTATATGATAAAGGTAGGATTAATGTGCAGTAATGAATCTTCTATTGACAATAAGCTCTATACTGTACTGTTTATCGGGTAGATTAGGGTTCATCTAGAGAAAAGTTTCCATTTTTATGGCTTGTGGTTGTTAGGGGTGTGAGAAATTTACGTTTTAGTGCGTCAATCTTGTTACTAACTTTGTTTTTGGAGAAAGATGCCACGATTTAAACACACTGCTCCCGTGCGACAATGATCACAGCGACAAAGGAATGTACCATTTGTTGATGAACCCATCACACCAGGAAGAGTTCCAGAGAGCGAAAAATCGAACAATGTGCAAGCACAAAGAAAGGCTAGACGGTTCTTGAACCCGAACAAAGAAAGAAGATTCGAAGAAATCAAAAAGTGGAGTTTATTGTTGAGAGAAGGGTAGAGTTGAACCCTAGTGATTATGATGTATTTCTAATGGGACTCTTAAGGAGGAACTGGAAGAAGCTGGTTGAACCTTTGCAGAAGTTTGATGCTGATGTTATGAGGGAGTTTTATGCCAATGCATGGGAAAAAAGGCAAGAAAGGGAGGATAGGAAGACGATGGTGAGAGGAAGGTGGATACCATACAGTCCACAAGTTATTGATGACTTGCTGGTTCACATACCAGTAAGAGAAATGTGTATTTCAGAAACTGTAGAGCAAGAGAAAAGGGTTTAGTAGTCGAAAGGGAGCTACTATTCTATGCATCCCTAGAAAGGGGTATCAAGTCGCACCTTCTGGAAAGCAAACCAGGATAAGAAGGCGGGACATGAAAACATTGGCCCAAGTGTGGCTCACCTTTATGCTGTCAAACGTTATACTAATAGGGCATGTGTCTGACGTGAACGTGCCTATGATGCAGGATGATTACACTATCAACATTGCTAGAGTTATCTTTGATGAATTGCAGCGTTTTATTGACTGGGAGAGAATTAGTGGTGCTGAGCATATGGGAACTCATGGATTCCCAACATTAATTATTGCCCTTTGTCAATCCCATGGAGTATTTGTGGAACCAAGGATGAAAATTATATCAACTATTCACAAAAATTTTATTGACCACTACTGCACTAATGTGGAAGAGAACCCAGACACGAGGAACTAGACACCTAGCCTTCCAAGATCACTATCGTCTCCAACACTGGAATCTGTAGAAAAGAGGGTCATGAGGCATTTGTATCATCTTGAAGATCAGCAGAGTGTAATTTGCAGAGGATTGATGCATATTTATGAAGGTTTGCACAACAGGAATGACTCACACCTTTTCATGGATCCAGAGGACTTTCCATCTTTCTTTGATTGGCCTGGAGACAAGATAAGCTTAGTTGGGAGAGGTGACAAAGAGAAGAATGCAACAGAATACAACACAACAGGGAAAGAAAATGCGCGAAAAATGTAGCAGAAACAGTTGAACCTTCACCAAGAGCTAGTAATGAACCAGAACCTGAGCCACTAAAGACTTAGTATATCATTTCTTCGGATTCAGACGAGGGAGATCAAAATGAGAAAGGTTATGAAAATGACTCTGTTGTTGATGATTATGTTGACTTGTTCCCTGATGACTGCAACTGCTAGCTGAATGCAGAAACGAAATGTTTTGAGAAAACGTTGCAATTAAGAAAATAGAGCAAAACTTTAATATTTTGGGATGACTGTAACTAACTGTATATACTTTTGTTGAAATTTTATATATTTGGATGACTGTATAAATACTCTACACATTCTGAACTTAAGTAGGAACTTATGTTGCAAGATAATAATAAAATGTGTTTTGAAAGAAATGGTAAGGGAGTTACGATGTAAATGCAAGTAGCATAAACTTTGATACAAGCTTAAGCGTGCAGGGAAAGAAATTTGGAAAGAACAACATGAAAATTAGAAGGATTAACAATTAGCAGAAAGTGACAGGATATGAGAGAAACAGAAATGGTAAAGGAGTGATACAGAGATAGTGAGTGAGTGCATAATTGCTGGATATTGATTGTTGCTTTAATTTTCTAGTTAAAATTGTCTTTGTAATGATAAAAATGATGAAGGAATTTTGTTAAAGTGATTTGAAACTATAGCTACAGCCATATAGCCAACCCGTGCAAGTAATATTATTTCCTTTGTGAGCCAAATTGAGCCTGTAAAAAATTTTATTGGAACCTTGAGCCATACATACACGAGTCCGTACCTTTACGTATGAATAATGAGAGAAAACATGGTGCAATCTAAGGTGGGAATTTGAGAAGTGAATTATAAGGAGAATTCGGGAATAAGAGGAAAGGAGAAGGCCCTAATGACATTACCTGAAAAAAAATATGCAATTAAAATAGGATTGTATTGGAAAAGTGGGATGAGAAGTAGTATCTAAAGGAACCGAATTGGAAGCAAGGTTTTGCTTAGGAAATGAATGTTAGCGGTTGCTTCTCAAAGACCAAAGTAGGTTGTGCACACGATTTTCGAAATTATTCATGCAACTTTGACTTCCTAGAAAAAGAAATATTCTTCATAGACAGACCTCATTACAACCTTATGATAGACCTTCTGATTGAGAGTAGTAACTCTTGAGAGAAATACTGGAAAGAATTGAGTGAGCTGAGAGTTGTCTTGTCATGAATTGTGAGTTATTGTCTGAAAATTTTTGATTGTTGGAATTTCTAATCTAATGGATATGCAGGGTGAACGCTTGAATTAAAGGAAGCTTGTTTGAGTGGCATGATGAATCAACCTTCATTGGCAAGTTCCTAAGAGTTCATAATTCCATTATGCTCGTTGTCATGGTCAATTTTCTTGAAATTCCTTAGGTTTCCATTCCTTGAAAAGAAACTATTTACTGAAACGAACTGTGATATTCAAAAAAATACTACAAGCAAATGAGACAATATATTTGTTAGCACCAGTAGTTGTTGGATATGATTTGATGAAATCAACACAAGAGAGAAGTCTACAATGGATCCTAGCTACAACATGAAGTGCATGAGGACTTGAAGAGCTTGAGAGGTTTTGGTCCTGGACTAGGAGGGGTGTGTTGTTGTGAGTTGTCGTTCTGATTTAAAATCATATGATTGCATGATTGATTATTCAAAAGTAAGCTCCAAAAATAAATTTGCTTAATAATATTTTTCAAAGTATTTTAAGAGTAATGCAAATAAGATTTTGTTAATCTATTTCAGAAAAGTAACCAGTAAACTATTTTTTAAAATCTAAACTTGATATATTTTCTGTTAAGGAATAGGATGTTGTCAATTGATTGAATGGCTATTCAATCGATTGAAGTTTCAACGGTAAAAAATAATAGTTTTTCTATATAAAGGGACATGCACGCGTTTTTCATAGAATAACAACTCCAGAAATCATTTTGAGCAAATTTTTGTGACTACTCTTAAGAGAAAAATGTGCGCAAACCTTGTAATCAACTGAGCAATTGTTTTTCAACAAGAAAACTGTTCTTAGAGCTTTACTCTTGAATTGATCTGCTGCAAACTATGATATTGAATCAGAGCTAAGTGTTCCACTCTGTTCTTAATACATTTGTATAATCTTATGAGTGGAATTACTGAGTATTGTTTATTCTTGATACATTTCTTGTACTGGAACTGAAGGTTACAATTTACAGAGAGTTGTAATTGTAACAGGTTGTTTGCAGAGGTTTTCTGCATTGGTTTTACATCTACTGTAGGTTCAGTAGTGTGTGTACTGTGGGGAGCAGTGTATGTACTACGGGAAGCAGTATTGTATTGTGTAAAACTGATCTTGGTGATCTTTTAGTGGAAATTTTGCTAGTTTGCAAAGTGGAAATCTTTGCTACTTTGCAAAGGGCTAGACGTAGCCCTTGAGGAAGGGTGAGCCAGGATAAAATCTTGTGCTCTTGATCTTTCTTTCTCTCTTCTTGAATGCATTTGAGTTTTTGTTTTCGCTCGATCAATAAGTTGTTCTTCACGACTATTGTTTGTTAATTCAACTGATAAGCTTTGTTTGTTTGAACCTGTTATTTCATCTGGTTAATTGACTGATAGTCATAATAATTGAATTAACACTTTAACTGGTTCATAAAAAGATTGTTGAACAAAAGAATATTTGGATAACATTCGTCCTTGAGATAAGTTGTGATTTTTTGGAGTGTTCTTTATCTGATTATTTCTAAGTTGATTCTGTTATTCATTTTAACTAAGTAAATTGCTTCTGCTTTAGGTTCTGATATTGATTAGTCGATAGTAGTTAATGTTTCATTGAGAATACTGTGATTGAAATCTGGATTAATTATTCCAGCAAACAACATTGTGCTAGTTCTTGTTCAATAAAATTTTTTTGATTGATGGATTTGTTTCTTGCCATACTGATTCTTGTTGTGTAATTCTGAATTGCATTAATTAGTGAATTGATAAAGAACCTTCATTCGAATCTTTTATACTTTCTAGTATTTGCGAAAAGTTTTCAATAGTTCAATTCAACCCCCTCTTTAACTCAACCTAAACCCATCTATATCTAATACAATTGTAGGTAACACAAGCGGCAACTTTTGCCATATGTCACAACAACAAATTTTATGAAAAAAAAATCAAAACAAATCTTTACGTAGAAAGGAAAATAACACACATGTCACCCAATGAAGCACAAATCGTGGCCTTTCCTCCATGCGACACGTGAACCCCTCTTCCGCGCCTCCCTCTTCTCTCTCATTCACATTTCAAAATTCAAATTTCAAAAAACCCCTTCTGTGCCTCCCTCTTCTCTCTCATTAACATTTCAAATTTCAAAAAACCCTAATTTTATCTCTATAATTTCTCTCATTCTTCCGTGTTTTTCATTTTTTCTTCACTGTCGCAACACACTTTCTCTTGCATTTTCGTTCAGTCTCACCCTCTCACCTTCCAAACCCTATTTGCTTGATTTCAGTTTAAATGCACAACCATGGTCAAGTTGCTAGCACCACAAAAGAGCTTCCACTCAGACAAATGTTTACATGTTTGGTATCTTGATTCTGGAGGTTTTGTGTGGAAGGAGACCTGTGGAAGAAAGTAAGTCACCTTTTTCTGGTAGGTTTAACAATATTATATGAATGCGTTCTGTGACCTGCACACGCAAAATGAAGTATTCTTCATCATCATTTTGTTTGTGTTTTTATCTTATGGTGTGAAATACAGGTAAAAAGGAACTTAGACATGGTGTATGGTGGGGGCAGTGTTGGGTTGATGGGCTTAATATTTGAGAAATTGTATGATGGTGGCTGTCATGTCCTGGGTATGTGCATAAAAAAAACATTACTTTCTGGTGTCACTGATCATTGATGATATTGTCTCATTATTTGTTTGTTTCTTCTTCTCATTTTACCCTCACTCACGTATAGGATCATTCCAAAAGCTCTCATGCCTCTCGAGGTATTTGTCCTTCGACCTGAACAATTTTTTTGACAATCTTTAATCATTTTGTTTATTTTTCTGTGTAGTTAATTCAAGTGGTTTGAGGTCCACAATGACACAAGTGGTGATTCTTCTAAAGGGGAAGAACGAGGTCGATGATTCAGAAGTTGAGAATATGGATAATTATTTGCTCCAACAGTTGAAATCAAAGAGATATTGTTTGAGTATTCCCAGTACTTTAGCTATGCTTCACACCCAACTCTTTTCAAGATATTCGTAACTCTTCCTCAATGTCTCGTACTTGGTTCGAATCTTTAGTTGAGGAAAGGTGAACCTGTGTCATGAATGACAACACAAGATTTGTCCATTAACTCATTCCTGTATCAAACATTGGATTCATTTTCTGGCATCAGGAGTTGGATTTCTTTTTTAAATACAATCATACATAGTACAGTTTGTTTAGTTTTTTGAATTTTTTATTGTACAGAATGTACCATTCTAGATTTTGATCTGATACGATATGCTTGATTACATCTATTATAATTAGTATCGTAACTCTAGGCCAAACAAAACTATTATAGAAGGAATATGGCTTTTGCTGAGACGTAGTTGAGGCAAACAATTTTTTTTATGATGAACGTGCACTTTAATATCTTCTGGTTACAGTCTCCAACATATTTTATCTATATTCACCACTCACAACATCTATTTCCAGTACAAATCACATTATATTATTTCAAAACAGAGATGAAAAAAATAATTGTTATTGTGATGTAGCTGGTAGAGGGTGCTAGTAGAGAAGAACAGAGGTGAAAAAATAATTATTACGGAGACAAGAGAGGAAATAAGCAATGAATGAGAAAATTTGGAAAATTGTGTGAGAAGAGAGTAAGGGCCCACTTTTAATTTTACTTGTTGGAATAGGCTTTCCTTTTCAGCATTTTGTACTGTGATGTAATGTTTTCCCTCTATCACGCCAGCACTGCAGTTGCTTTCTTCTATTATGCACCATAAAATCTCTTATGTAATAAACCCTTCTCAAAAGCAATTCCAAAACATAAAATTTAACATTAAGATGTCTATTACATTTTTATATTTATAAACTATTAATAATTATATTTATAATTATATTTTTATTTATTTGTAGAGTCAAAATGTTTCAAGACGATATTATTCATAGTTATTTTTGACATACTTATTTGATTTAGATTTTTTAAGGTAGAAATAGGTTTTATGTATATAATGTGGCCAGGGTACTTGGATGACATTGAAATGGGTGATTCTATAACATTAATTTTGATTCTACAAATTAGGCAAGGTAGCATTATTTTTGCCTACATTTTTGAAAAAAAAATGTTAATGAATGATTATTTTTATCTAATCCACTATAATTCAAATTAAAATTTATATTATTCATTTATTTATTTTTCATTTCTAATTTAAATCATTCCTTTTTAAAATGATAAAATATTTTTGGTGACTCTTCATTTCAAATGAACGACTCTTCATTTTAAATGAGTGACTCTTCGTTTGAAAGGAGTGACTCTTCTTTTGAAATATGGTTGAAACTTAAGGAAGAGGAAAGGTATAGAGTAGCAGAAGACACTCTTTATTTTTTTAATTTTAATTAGGTGAATTGGATGGTCTTAGTTGACAACACATATAACAAGGTCATAATTTAATTACATTAAAAAATCTGGATACCATGTTATCTTAAAAAATCTCCACTTGCATGCAAACTTTATGCAAACCTGAATATTGAATATTGAGGAGGTTTTGACAAGAATTAAATGGAAGAAGGGCCCACATTTACGTGGAAACTAGATATTGGCACAACACTTAACTTGATAAATGGATGTAAGTGTGCCTCACCTGTGCATGAAAACTTGACACAACAATTGAACAAACCACCTATTACTAGATTTTACAAAACTAAAACTCAGTTTGCCAGTTCCAATGATCCTTACAGCTCTGTGTGCCTAATGACCTCTGAAAAGTCAGTCTTCATATTTAATAAATATATTATTGAATTTTTCTTATTTTATTTTATATTATATTTTAATAAAATTTCAATTTTTAAGACATAAATTATTCAGTAATTGTTATTGAGTATATAAATTTAATTATTTTTTATTAACGAATACTATACATTATTATTTTATAATTAATATATAGTATTTTTTATTATTTTTTATCTTTGTTTTAATTCTTCAAATTTTAACAAATCAAAATCATATAATATATATTTTTAAACAACTATTATAAAATTAAATAAGTTATTTTACATACTAGATTAAAATTAAATGATGATATAATAATTAAATATATTTTGGATATTTTTTTTGTTTTGTGTGTGTGTGTGTGTGTGTTTTTTGTAGTCATGCATTGCCTTGGAAAGTAGGCCGAGCTGTTTGGAGGTATGATAAGGGATGACCGAGCTATTATGGGACTTATTGAAGGCTTGACCGAGGTGTTTGAAGGAATATGAAGGATGGTGAAGTTGTTCTAGGACTTATGAGAGGATTGATCGAGGTGTTTGAAAGTATATGTAGGACAGCGGAGCAGTTCTGGGACAAATGAAAGGCTTGGCCGACGTGTTTGAAAGGATTGGATGGGAGGTTGAGCTGTTCTGGGACCTATCAAAGGCTTGGCCGACGTGTTTGAAGGGATTGGATGAGAGGCCGAACTGTTTTGAGACTTATGAAGGGCTTGACCGACGTGTTTGAAGGGATTGGATGAGAGGCCGAGCTGTTTTGAGACTTATGAAAGGCTTGGCCGACGAGTTTGAAGGGGTTGGATGAGAGCGAGACGTGTTCTGGGACTTATGGAGGGCTTGACCGACGTGTTCGAAGGGGTTGGATGGTAGGTCGACGTGTTATGGGACCGATGGAGGGCTTGGCCGACGTGTTTGAAGGGGTTGGATGGGAGGCCGAATTGTTCTGGGACCTATCAAAGGCCTGGCTGACGTGTTTGAAGGGATTGGATGAGACGCCGAGCTGTTTTGAGACTTATGAAGGGCTTGGCCAACGTGTTTGAAGGGATTGGATGAGAGGCCGAACTGTTTTGAGACTTATGAAAGGCTTGGCCGACAAGTTTGAAAGGGTTGGATGAGAGCGACACGTGTTTTGGAACTTATGGAGGGCTCAGTCGACGTGTTTGAAGGGGTTGGATAGAAGGCTGACGTGTTTGAAGTGGTTGGATGGGAGGTCGGCGTGTTCTGCCACTTATGATATTACTAAGGGAAGGTCTAGAGTAGCAAAAGAGAAGAAACTGCTTGAAAGGGTTAGATGGGAGGCTGACGTAGCAAAAGAATAGAGACTGTTCATTTTTTTTAATATTTTAATGACATTAATTTTAATTGGATGAATTAGGTGGTGTTAGTTGACAACACATATAACAAGGTCATAATTTACTTGGATTAAAAAATCAATGTCGATACCTCCACTTGCATGCACAAACGTGAAAGTGAAGAGGTTTTGGCAAAAATTAAATGAAAATATGGCCACATTTATAAGCTTCATGTTTCTAGAACCTTGATAATAGCAGTGCAATTAATAAACAGATGGTAAACGTGAAATGGTGAATCTTTCAACTTTTTTCTGTATTTTTGTATTTTTGGTCTTTCATGTATATTTGTATTTTTGGTGTACTGTGTTGTTTTGTATATTTTTCCTCTACACCTGTCACTGTCTATTATTTTTTATTAACATGGTTTTAAATCACTTTTAATTGAGTTTTAATCCTATTAAATTCTAATAACCTCCACTTAACTCTTGGCACTTATGCCTGTGAATGTAATACAAATTATCAAATTCAAATAAAATAAATTTTTCAATTACTATTGTATTATAATTACTCGCTTCATTTTTAGTGATGTAAATTATTTAAAATTAAATATTAAATAAGGTGACTCTTTATTTCAAATGAACGACTCTTCATTTTAAATGGGTGACTGTTTGAAATATGGTTGAAACTTAGAAAGAAAGGTAAAGAATAGCAGAAGAGACTCTTTAATTTTTTAATTTTAATTACATTAATTTTAATTAGATAAATTGGGTGGTGTTAGTTGACAACACATATAACAAGGTTATAATTTAATTATATTAAAAAATCTGTATACCATGTAATCTTAAAAAATCTCCACTTGCATGCAAACTTTATGACCTGAATATTGAATATTGAGGAGGTTTTGGCAAGAATTAAATGGAAGAAGGGCCCACATTTACGTGGAAACTAGATATTGGCACAACACTTAACTTGATAAATAGATGTAAGTGTGTCTCACCTATGCGTGAAAACTTGACACGACAATTGAACAAAATTAAAACCCAGTTTGTCTGTTCCAATCATGCTTACAGCTCTGTGTGCCTAATGACCTCTGAAAAGTTAGTCTTCATATTTAATAAATATATTATTGTATTTTTCTTATTTCATTTTATATTACATTTTAATAAAGTTTTAATTTTTAAGACATAAATTATTCAGTAATTGTTACTGAGTGTATAAATTTAATTATTTTTCATTAACGAATATTATACATTATTATTTGATAATTAATATATAGTATTTGTTATTACTTTTTATCTTTGTTTTAATTATTCAAATTTTAACAAATCAAAATTATATAATAAATATTTTTAAACAACTATTATAAAATTAAATAAGTTATTTTACGTAATAGATTAAAATTAAATGATGATATAATAATTAAATATATTTTGGATATTTTTTTTTTGTTTTGTGAGTGTCTGTTTTTT
>Ga0209489_102023_pt1 | contig 41768 bp, 22 predicted proteins | sample SiratrowhiteBW_FD_187527 | JGI IMG/M metagenome (GOLD analysis project Ga0209489, IMG submission 187527) | Root nodule microbial communities of legume samples collected from California, USA - Siratro white BW (SPAdes) (version 2) | ecosystem: Host-associated > Plants > Roots > Nodule | place... | reverse complement strand
ATAAAAAAAAAAAAAAAAACCACGTACTTTTTCTCACTTGTATTAAATTATTTTATTAAGTGAAAAAAAAATTATTTTTTTTCCTTTTTTGTCCCAATTAATTTTAAAAAAATGTTGTTTTTTTTTATCTTTTTAGATTTTTAGTAATACATGTTTTTATTTTTTATCATAACCTTAATCTTTACAATATTTTTAAGTAATTTATACATATATTTAGTATGTTAATTAAAGTGAATAATGAATTGACAAGCTTTTTCAGATAAAAATATTTAGAAATCAATAAGCATGTAACTATGATAAAGAAATTGAGAAGATTATTCTTTTCTTAAATTTATCTATTAATAATACGAAGACCGAAGATCATCTTAATAAATGTCATTAAACTTTTTTATTAAGTGACATTAAATAATTACTTTAAATGCTCTTAATTTTTAAAACATATCCAAAAGTATTTTCTGTGTACTAATTTTTTTATTGTTCATTTAATATTATTCTTGCTAATCTTATATATATTTATAAACCCCTCTTTAACAAAAGTTAGCAGTTAAAAGGTATAATTTTGATAATGCCAATTACTTAATAATAAAAGTTATCAAATTCTTAAAATGATTATTTCATTTCTTAATTAACGATATTACTATATCCAACTAAGTGTACATTTAAAAATGTATTGCGATATTTTTTTTTCATTTTTTTAAAATTTAATATAACTTGATTTTATTTTATTAATTTAAAATCAGAATAAATAACTAATTTAATCCTTAAATATGTTATGTAAATTTAGTTTTAAAAGAATGAAAATTTTAATTTAATTTCGGAATGCATCAAAGTACAAATTCATATTTGATGATAAAATAAGATTTTATTTTATGTCAAATTGGATTTTAAAATTACATTCTAAAAATAAGATAGTATGGTAATGTAATTATCAGATTTTTTACATATTATAAAATAAATAATAGTTTGAGTTATTTCAATGAGTAAATTTGTAAATAAATCATACTTTCACTTATTTTAACGAATAAATTTGTAATCCTCCCACTCCTTATCTTTTTCTCTCTTTTCTTTATTTTTTTTACAAGCCCTTGCTCTTTTCTTTACTTTTTTTTACAAGTTTTTTCTCTCTTTTTATCTTTTATTAAAGTAAATTTTTTTCTATATCACATCTATTTCAAAATCTAATTATATCCGTGAAGCCATTTTAAGTTTATAAAAACTTTTAAATAGAAAAAGCTCTTGTTTATTTCTAAAAAAATATACTTTTTTTCTTGTGATTTTGTCATCAGTCATAGCGGAGTAAGTTGAAAAAAAAGTAATTATCTCAACTTAGTTAACTTCATACTAAAATTTTGTTATGTTTGAATATTTTGCTCTAAATTTTTTGAGTTTGAGTGGTTATTTTACTTAAATTAAATATTTTTTAGAATAAAGGAACTTTGGGTGAAGGAATCTTAAATAAAAGAAGTTATTTATATTTTTTATTGAACCTTAGGATAGATGATTTAAATGTGAAGGTAGCGTGGTCACAATATTTTGAGTTTTATATAAAGAAGATGTTTTGTTTGGAAATTGTTTGAATATATGAAGTTAAATGTTATCTGAGTTTTACTTAATAGGTATTTGTTTGAAAACATTTTGAATTGAAGACTTTTTATAAAAATTCAATTTAGTGAAGGATAATGTTTGATATGGAGATTTGTTGTATAGTAAGTAATGAAAGTTAGAATACTTGAATTAAATCAAATTAGTTGAAGTTATTATTATTATATAACAAAATAGTCTATGATAAACTTAAGAACGGTAGAAAAAGAACTCAGTTTGAAACCAATTGGATTAGTTTTATATTCTGTAAAAAAATTTAAGTTTGCAGAGTCGCTATCTAGGCTAGCAAAACTCTTGTTAAACGGAATTCATTTAACTAAAAACTCGAGAGCTATGGTCATTAGGCAAGCCAAGTTTCATTAAGCAAAATTCATATAATTGAAAAATTGAAAATTTTGTTTATTGGGCAAGAGGTCTTTTATGAAAAACCCCTAGTGGTGTGGTCAGTTGAGCAAATATTTTGCTTGTTGGACAACTAAAAGTTGTTAGTTGTATTTATGTCTTTGGTTGGGCAAACAAAATGCTGGCTAGACCAAATTGTAACATGTGCTTAATTCACTGGACGAATTAGGTGTTGGCTGGGCCAGAGAGTGTTATATAATTTAATAAACTTGTTTAAAATGTTTCTAAATGTTAAAATTGTTTTAGCTTTCATCAAATTATCATATTCTTGATCAATATATTGGGTTGAATGATATTAAATGTGGTAATGATGAAAAACTATTTATTTTAAATATGAAATAAATATTAAATTATAGATTTAATTAATTTTGTGCTTTTATTTAAATTAGTTATATTTTGTAACATGTAACTTGGATAAATTAAGGTCATACATTTAGAATAATGTATAAATTATTGTTTGATTTACATATTATGTATTGACACCTATGTAATAATAGAGATCTCCTAAATTTATTGATGATTTAAGTCACATAAACTAAGGTATAAGGTGATAAGAAACTAAAGGAAAAGTTTTTACATATCGTGACCATATGTACCTACACTATTTGGATTATAATAAACTTACCTTCTTTTTTCTTATGTCCACTTGTAAATGTAAGTCTTAGGTATTGGATCATATGTTAGTTTTTAGTAGAACATACTTAATACTAGTTTTCTAAAAATTTCAATTGATATTTCGTTTATTGAATATTCTTGTGTATATATCCATGTGTGATTATATGGTTGTTATATTTTGATATTGGAATGAAATTAAATTATTGTGGTTTGTACATTAATATTATATGTTTATCTTTGATTGAAAAAAAAAATACTAGATTATTTATGAATTACTAATTTAATTATCTCTTTATTATATATATATATATCTATTTTGGTATAAGAGCGATAATTGAAAGGAAATAAATTTTTTTATTTTTTATTCTCTTTTCATAAATAATTTTATTTATGCATATATGATATGTATGATTAAATTTATATTTTGGACTACTACAACATGTCAAAAGTTGAAATTCCAAAAAGAGTAACTTTTTGGTGAGACTTTTACGATTTTTTTTTTATTTTTTTTGTTAAGTTTCAATCTTTTGTACTAGTAATGTGACTAATTATCGCTTTAAAATTTACTCACGTATAAAATTTGTTGTTTCTTTCTAAAAATGTATTTTGTAAAAAATCAAACTTATATTCTCTTTTACCACAAAAAAACAAAACTCTTCTGCTTTTTGTTTTTATATTAGAGCGTGAAAAAATATTGAGTACTACAATTTGTCGAGAGTGATTTCGTGTATTTATAAACACAAATTTTTAATTAATTATGGGACAGTGAAATTTTTAATTAATTATGAGACAATGAAATTTTTAATTAATATAGTATTTGGTTTTGGGGTATAGTTTTGTTTCTTTCATTTTTAATATAATAAAAGCTTCTCGCACTGCCTATTATCCTAGAATTTTAACATAGTTCATAATTAAAATTATTTAATATATTTTACTTATATTCACTTTTTTTAATTAATTTTACCTAATTTTAAAACTGAGTTCTCAAGCATTTCGTCTAAGTTGGCTTTTAATTTGTTTATATATTTTATGTTGTTTTCACATGTAGAAAAGGATGTTGTCTTTTCTCTGTTTGTTCATGTTGGATTGGGCAACAAGTCTTTTGATTTGGCTTTTCCTTGTGTTGCTTTGACTTATTATCTCCCTTTTCATAACCTTTTTCGGGGAACTTGGAGACGTTTTTTATTAAACGTGAGAATAATTTTGGTCAAGAAGTTAAGAATTATTTTCTAATATATTAAACTTTATTTAAGGGTTAAAAAAATTTCATTAATTTTTCAGTACACTGAAATTGAACTCTTAATCATATAGTTAGTTAAGGAGCTGCATTTACATGTGTGGTTTTATATATAAACATGAATATTTGTTACCCTAAAATCTTAACGATACTTGATGAGTAAGGTTTTCTGTAAATAAGTTTGAGTTTCTTGTATCAACAATGATTTGTTGGAGTTTTGTTTGAATAGTTAGAATTTCAGGAAAGTTATCCTTATACATTATGACAAATTGAGTGTATTTTAAATATAATATAATGTTGAGATTTATAAGGTGTTATGAGTTATTTCAGTTATGGATTATTTTGGATTTACTTAATGCCCATATGTGTGTGTTGGAATAGAAAACCTTTCCAAATTGACGTTTTGAAACTTGGTAAAAGAATTGAATGTAGTTGAAATTGTCTTATGTTTGAATTGAGTATTAATATGTAGAATTAGAAATCTTATGTGTGTGAGAACTACATTGATTTTTGAACTAGATAATAACTTTCAAGGATTGAAATAAGTACTATTAGTAATTATACTGGACAAATTATCTTTTTGTTTAGTTTAAATTTTTATTTTAAATTTGTTAGGATTGTTGCATCGATTAAGATTGAATATAGATAGGTTCTTTTATGAATGAAGAATGTTACTTTTGGTTGGTGATGTTAATATCGACTGATTTATTTTTGGTTGGTAATGTTATATACTCTTTTTTCATTAGTTTATTAAATTGTGAATATTGAAAGGTCATAACTATTTTGAATGGATATACTTTTAGAATGAGTGCAAAATCATTTTTTTATATTGTTTAAAACATCTTAGGAGGATTAAAAATTATATTTTTTTTTACATTTTTTTAAAACATGTTTGAAGGATTAAAAATTATATAAATATATTCATGCATCAATAATGAATGGTAATGTTATTGTTTATGTAATTCTCACTCAACAAAAAATAATATATAAATAAAAAATGTAAAGGTATATATCTTGAATAAAGAACCACAATTCAGGAGAGAAAAGTAATATAATTTGAGCATATATGTAAAATTTTATATATGGAAATTATTATATATGTATACTAAGTTCATGTTTGGTGATGTGAATTTTGTTCGGATGAAAAGAAATATTTCTTATCAATTTTCTGAAAAATTAAAAAAAATCAATTATTTAGTTTAAGTTGGATTCTATTGTTTTTTTATTTCCTCTTATTTTAAAAAAAGTATAAAAATATAATCTTTTATTTTGCTATCTTTCTCTCTTATTTTCATTTTAAAATAAATTAAAAAAAATATGATTTGAGTTTTTATTCATTTTATCATTGTAGAAAAATATAAAAAAAAAATATATGTAGATCATGTTGTCATTTACTTTGTCATTTCGATTTTAGAAATTAAAATTAAATAAATTTTCGTCCCATTTTATTTATATGAATTGAAAAAAAAACAAAAAAATTAGTAAATAATAGAAAAGAAAAAAAAAAGAAAATTTGTTTCATTCTAAAAAAACTGAAAAAAAAATTGGTGTTTATAATTAAAGCCCAACCCATCAAGCTTTTAAACAAAAAAAAAATAGCTTCTACTTCTCACACCCGTATTTTGCCTTATTCGCACTCCCTTTCACCACCCCCTCTTTTGGGCCAATCCATATCATTTCTTCGTCGTTTGATATTTCCTACACCTCTTCATCGCTACATATATCCCTTCCACATGTTCATCTAAATTCATAACTACACCGTTTTGTATTTTTTTTTTAATTGAAATTACTTAGAAATAAAAGATAATTAATTTTTGTAATAGTATTGGATTTGAATTACACTTTTTTCAATTAAAATTAATTAAAAATAAAAAGAGAATTCATTCCTGTAACAAAATTAGATTCTTGAGTTAGTAATAAAGCACACTTAATAGAAAATTAATTAAAAAAAAGTTCTGAAGGAGTGAAAAGGGGAAGAAACTGTTTAAAAGGATGGGAATCGGGTCATTCTAGGCGACAAACTCAATTCACAACTTATAGATTTCTTTTTTTTCTTTTTTTCTCAAAGTGTGAACTCGAAGAACAAGGCATGAGAAAGAAGAATAGGAATTTCTAAAGCAACAAGGAAAAGAGCAGCAGTTAAGTTTTAAAGAAGGTATAAATTCCTATTATTAAGGCTTGATGCTATATGAATTTCCATGCATGCTTGGTTCTATTGTTTTTTCTTTATTCACTACCATAACAAAACTGCAAAACAGAAAGTTTGAAATGTGAAATGTTTAAGTTCCAATAACTTCAAAACAGAAAGCTTGAGCCTTACCTACACTCCCATGTCACCGTGACCAGTTAAAGAAGTCGCTACCACTGGAATTCCAAATTTTTTGTCATCTCCTCGATCACCTCTCAATCACACTGAGATTGAGATTAACCCTAATGCCTACACACTGTTGTGATTGGGATTTTGATTCCAATTCAAATGGCCTCTTCATGAAATTTTCTTCCAAGAACCTTTCCGAATGCCTTTTTATCGAGCCTACCTAAGTGCTTTTTACCAAGTTGAATTGAGTGCGTCTTTTACCACACTATCCAAAGTGCGTCTTTTATCAAACTGAATTGAGTATCGTTTATCAAGCCAATCCAAGTGCCTTTTGCCAAGACGACCCAAGTGCCTTGTATCAAGCTGAACCGAATGATTTTTTACCAGGTCAATTCGAGTGTGCCTTTTACCAAGTCAACCCAAGTGTCTTTTACCAAACTGAAATGAGTGTACCTTTTATCAAGACGAACCGAATATGTCTTTTATCAAGTCGACCCAAATGCCTTTCAACGAGCCGAATCGAGTGTTACCACTTGTTACCAAGCTGAACTGAGTAACACTTATGAAATCCTATACTGCACCCTCACATTCACTCTCTTGCCCAATTTATTATTATTATTTTTTTGTTTTGTTAAAAAGTTTTGGACCCATTAAGTTTAGGTTTTTAATTTTTGTTACAAACACTTATTTTTTACCCCCGCACCAATTCTTCTTGTGCTTTATTATAAAATAATTTCAATTAGATATTGAAATAACCGGCAACTTGATTTTTTAAAATATTCGCCTTTGGTTCATAGAAGTACTAAGTATGGTCGTTCGCACCTCCTAGTACTTTTACCAACGAATCATAAAAATATCAAATTTTTAAAGTAAAAATATATAAAATAGAATTTAAATATTCATGATCATGCATGTTGTCCCGTATCTAAATTTTACTGAAAATAACTTTTTAAATTAAAAAAATAAATAAAAATATTATTTTCTTGTACTTTATTTTAAAATAATTCGATTAGATATTCAGATGACCGTACACATCCAGCGATATCTAACACAAAAATTTTATTAAAATAAATACATGAAAATATTTTTAATTCATATGAGTATTAAGCACTCTCCTTGGCACCTCCTTATGCTCCTAATGAATCATAAATATAAAAAATATCAAAATTTCCAAAAATATAAAAAATATCAAATTTCAAAAATTAGAAAATATAAATTTTTCAAAATTAAAAAATATCAAACATCCCAACAAACAATTCTTATACAGAACTACGTAAACCCTGATTTTTCATAATTGATAAAAATATGTAGGAGTAAGGTCAATCCTTATCAGGCTCCAAAATAAAAAAATCAAATATTTTCCCTGTTTTCATTTTCATTTTTGTTTTTCTTTTTGAAAAATAAACATTTTGAAAAATCACACTCATTTTACTCCTTTAATTAAAGGTATCGTATTTGGACGAACGTTGTGTGGGTGCTAATGCCTTCTCCACGTAACTGGCTCGTGGACCCTAAATCCAATTCGCAGACAATTGCCTTATTTTCAGTTTTTTCACAATTTTTTTCATAATAAACTATAGTGTCGACTTCTTCTCTCTTTTTTAAAATTACTTTCTCTTTGGATCTGCTCCCGTTCTGATCTCGGTTGCGATAATATAAAATTTTGGGAGCTGATTTTTAAGTACTAAAGCTTTATTATTAAAGAAAGTTCATAGTTTTTATATGAGAAGAGCATGATTTGAGAAGTATTGTGTGGAAGATCTCTAAAGTAAGGAACGGTGTGGAAGTCCTTAGTTACATAACAAGTAGAAAGAATAAAATTTAATATAAAATTTTACATAAAATATTGATGTTTTGAAAATTGATTTATTAATTAATTTATTAAATAAATATGCTTATTGAAAATTTTATGTGTATAATGACTTTTTTAGAAATAATTATATTTATTATGTTTGATTTATGACTTACCATGATTTTCATTGTTGATGACGACTATAATGATAATGTAAATAAATTACCTAGGGAGCGTGTTACAATACAGAGGAATAAAAATTATAATTTAGAGAATATATATTTTAATTTTTGAAGAATTTTATATTATAAAATAATTTTAATTTATGTAAACGGTAATCACCACAGAGAGATCTCTCCTTGAAAATGTTTGGGTTTAAATAATTTTGAACAACATATTCTAGATTATGTTTCATATTTGATAATATTTGGTTCAGGATATTTATTTTGAGAAAATTTTCTCATGAAAAAAAGGTATGCTTATTGTGCTTGATAGATAAAAATATAATAATTAACTAATGAAAATAGTGGGATCTTATAAATGATCTTTTGGAGTATAAACTAACGCTATTATGAATCTTATACACGTTTAAAGAATTGAAAAATATTTAATACATATATGGAGCTCATTTTGCTTTCACACATGATTAGACTCTAGAAGATGATTTTTCTAAACTGAAAATTATCCGTACTCAATTTCGTCCGAATAAAAAATAAATAATAATAATAATTTTATTTATGTTTGCACTTTTTTGATAAAAAAAATAAAATTTAGAAAAATATAAAAAAATAAAAAATATGAATAATAATAAATAAAGAAAAAATAATAATATACAAAAATAATAAAAAATAATAATAATATAAAATAAAAAATAAAAGAAAATGATAAATAAAAGGAAATAATAATAATAATGATAATAAAAAAGGAAAAATGAAAAAAAAGAAAAAAAAGAAAAAAAGAAAAAAAGGGAAACATAAAATTGAAAGAAAAGAAGCATGGCCACGTGGCACGTTCCCATTGGCATTGACATTGTTCACGTTCTTTATCATATAGATTTGGCAACCGGAACTCAAACCGACAAAGATGAATGGGCATCCACAATGCCTATATAACGGCTATTCATCTACAGAAATGGGGAGGGGCGCGGGGTTTACGAATTTTAATAAAATTCGAAAAACGCCTGGAAAGAGAGAGTAGAGACGTGGTTTGGTAAGAGAGAGGAAGGAAAGCTTGTCGGAGTAGCACCTGTATCGCTTTTGTTCAGTGATTTTTCGCGCTTCAACAGGTAAATACTTTCGTTCCAATACTTCTGCCATTTAAATCACACGTTGTTCTGCATTTCCCCATCACGTTTTATGCTTCACGCTACTACTCATCTTCTTCTGCACTTGAAATTACACCGGCCACCCCTGGTTTTTGCATAGCAAGACTTAATCTTGTGTTCTAATTGTTAAGTGAGCATGCACACGAGTTATAATGTTCATTTGGATGTTTTTGATGGAGTAAAACGCGCCTCCGATCCTCGCCGTAGTGACACTCAAGCAACAAATTTCACTCCTCAAGCCACCAATTTGACATTTTGAGTGAGGAAGAGGTTCACTTGTCTCTTTACTCTAGAAAAATTATGTTTATGTGAGAACATCTCATTCAAGAAACCATTCTCTTTTATGAAATATCCCTTCTTGCTTTACATGAAATTAAATGAATATATATTGTTATAGATTGTAGTTTATATAATAAGGTGAGTTGATATATGATTGTTGATAATGTGTTATGATGGTTTTAAGATGATATTGTGTATATGAATTTAGCATATTTTCATGATGTTATATATATATGATATGGTGTTCTAAATTCCAATTTTGTCTAAGTAAATAAAATTATCCAAAATATAAAATAATATAAAATTAAAATAAAAAATAAGTGTTAAGTTGGTCATGTCACATTCTCTCTTTTTTTCTGTCTTTTCTGTTCTGATGTCCATTAATAATGTGGATATTAATTGAAAATGAACTCAAGCATTATAGAAATATTAGAAATTTGAATAGTAGATTTGATTATTATTCTGATGATTCTGCTTAATAGTGATTAAATGATAATGATTTTTAATTAAATGTTGATTGTCTAGTAATTGGTGTGTTCTTCTTGAATTGTTTTGCTCATCTTTTTTATTTTAAACGGTTAATGTTCTAAAATAATAATTAAATTTTTTTACATTAGATGATTTGTTTTATTTTTCGAAAAGTAGAAAAAATATAAATATATATTTCAAAATAATAATAATAATAACATTAATATTAAAATAAAACAAAAAAATATTTAAGTATCTATTTCTATTGTTGTGTTATTTAGGTTGCTTTAAATAAATATAAAAATAAAAAAACAATAAAGAAAAATCAATTAAAAAATAATAAAATATTTCAGCCACATTATCTCCAATATTCCTCATTTATTTCTCATTCCCCATATTCATTTATTTTGGTATTTTGGAATTTTATTATATGTATGAAAGGTTATGATGACATATATGTTCTGGTTGACAGTTCACAAATTATAATTAAATATAAATAATTAGAAATTAATAGATTTAAAATTTGAATTAAGAGTGGGCTGACTGAAATTAGTATAAATATATGTAAGCAAGTGGATGCACACAAAAAACACAGAGACAACAAGAATTACAGTGCTGAACAAAATTAGTGGGCATCCAGAGTCATCAGAGGGCAGAAGGAGAAAAAGTTCGAAGTTCTTGACTAGTGCTTCAAAGAGTAAGTTAAGTTCAATCATTTTTTTTGTATGTGTTGTATATAATGTGATTATTTTGATTGCTCATTTGATTTTTTTATTGTCCTATTATTCAATCCTTATTGCTTTGATTGCTTTGATTCATTTTTTTTAAATGAGTATAATGAAACATAAGACACTCTCAAAAGTTATTGATGAAAGGAAAAACATGTTGTTTGAGGATCTTCACTGATATATTTTGATTGCTCACTTCTTGATTTCTTTATGTAATATGATTGTGTTATTTGAGAGTTACTACAATATTTTGATATTCAGCCCTTATATTGCTTTGATTCGTTTAGAAATATATATAAAAAATACAAAGACTTTTTTAATTTTTCAAGCAGAAATATAAAGTTTTTCTAAAAATTTAATGAATTATTAATTTTTGGGGAAAAAGTAAAAAAAATAATAATAAAATGATATTGTTTTTGTGAAACAATTTTCAAAAATCATAAAAAGATAAAAATTTTCAAAAAAAGGAAAAAATGTAAAAGTTTATAAACAACTTTAAAAATCTTTGGAAAAATAAAAAATAAAAATTTTCAAAAAAATTAAAGAATATAAAAAATAAAAAGTATAAAACATTACTTAATTTTTGGAAAAAATAAAAATATAAACATAATAATGATAATGAGAAAATTGATAAACAAAACATGTTGGGCTTAATATTTTTACTACAGCTAATTATAATATTAATTATTTTATTTCTATGTCATTTGTATTTATTATTTAAATTAATTATTTAGTTTGTTATTCAATATTTGGTAAAAAAAAAGAAAATATATACTAAAGTTTTGAACAAAGGAGTAGGATGTGGTACTTGTGCTCCATGCCACATAAATAATGAATATTATTAAGTTTTCTAATTTTAATTATGTTTATATATATATTTTTGTATTTTTTTACTTTTCCTTTAACAGAAATTAAAGTAGGTTAGGTATAAAGATTAAAAAAAATATTTTTATTAACAAACTTAAAAAAAATAAAAAAAATACTATATTCCAAATAGTTTTAAAAATAATAATAAACAAAACATTTTTTTAAAATAATAAAAATATTTAATTTCAATAAAAAATATGAAAAACAGTTTTAAAAATAAAAAATATATATAAAACAGTTTTAATTTTTTTTTATGAAAGGGAAACATGTTGTTTAAGGATCTTTAATTGATATATTTTGATTGCTAACTTGATTTCTTTATTTCTTATGTAATATGATTGTCTTGTTTGAGAGTTACTACAATATCTTAATATTCAACCAAATATTTAACCCTTATTGTTTTGATTCGTTTAGAAATAAATATAAAAAATACAATATCTTTTTAATTTCTCAAGCAGAATATAAAATTTTCCTAAGAATTATTAATTTTTTGGGAAAAAGTAAAAAAATAATAAAATGGTGTTGTTTTTGTGAAACAATTTTCGAAAATCATAAAATGGTAAAAATTTTCAGAAAAAAAATGTAAAAGTTTTTAAACAACTTTAAAAATTGTTGAAAAAATAAATATTTTTCAAAAATAAAAAGTAAAATTTTCAAAAAAATTAAAGAATATAAAACATTTTTCAAAAATAAAAAGTACAAAACATTACTTAATTTTGTGGAAAAATAAAAATGTAAACATAATAATAATAATGATAATTTGAAAATTGATAAAAAAATGTTTTGGGCTTAATATTAATTATTTTATCTCTATACCATTTGTATTTATTATTTAAATCAATTATTTAGTTTTTTATTTAATATTTCGTAAAAAAGAAAGAAATATATACGGAAGTTATAAACAAATGGATAACATGTGGTACTGGTACTCCATCCCACATAAATAATGAATATTAAAGTTTTTAATTTTAATTATGTTTATATGTATACTTGTATTCGTTTTCCTTTTCTTTAACTGAAATAAAAGTAGGTAAAGTATAAGGATTAAAAAAATATTTTTATCAACAAACTCTAAAATAAAACATTATATTCCAAATAGTTTTAAAAATAATTAAAAAATAATAATAAACAAAGCATTTTTAAAAAGTAATAAAAATATTTAATTTCAATAAAAAATATGAAAAACAGTTTTTAAAAAAAAGAATATGAAACAGTTTTAATTTTTCTAAACAGTATAAACAAATCAGTTTTGAAAATTAAAAATATAAAACAGATTTTTAAAAATAAAAAAATATATAAAAAACATAGTTTTTCAAAATAAAAAATAAATAATAAAAAATATAAAATTTTCACAAAATTAAAATATCAAATATCATCAAACAAAATTTCAAAATAAAACGTGTATCCTGATTTTCTAACATGTATAGAGATATATACTACCAAGGTCAAGTCTAGGTCTAAGTAAAAATAATAAAATATTTTCTTTGGTCTAAATAAAAATAATAAAATATTTTCTTTGTTTATTTGTTTTGTATTTGTAGGCATTCTTATAAATATACTTGTTTGTTTTTATTATTTGCTGTGATTATTATTTTATCTGAGAAAAAATAATATTTTAATAAAACAATACTTATTTCTATCTATTTGATTGAAGATACGGTCTTAGGTCTTAGGTGGACGTTGTGGGTGCTAATACCTTCTCCGTACATAACCGACTATTGAATCTTTGAATCTGGTTCGGAGATATTTTTATTTTTAATTTTTCTATAATTTTTTATAATAAATTATGATGACGACTCGAAACTCTAAATAAATATTTTAAAAAATAATTTTTAATCAGAGGATCGTGAATCCTATTACCACATGTATACATGGATATAGTGCTATTAAATGCTTTCCTTCATGGTATAGTTGTTTCATGGTATAATATATATTATGAGTTACTTGGAGGCACAAGTATGAAATTTTATAATTTTATTAATAATCTCAATCATATAGGTAAATATATCAAATTTGAAAAATTTAATAGAGATTTTTACTAATTGCGTAAACATGAGATTTAGTCTCAGGTTTGGTGAGAGTTTTCAAAAGTTATCCCAAAAAAATTTTATGTTAATATCAGATTGCATCGATCAAAAATATGTAATCATTATCTAATTAGATTTTATAAGTACTAGTTTCTAATAATAGTATTGAATGAAGATGAATATTTTTAGAATGAACGTTCCATTACTCGTAGAATTTATAAAATTTATGTTCTCTTTTATACAAAATTAATATTTGAAATGAGAGTAAACAATTCTTCATAATAACTTAAAAAAAATGTATAAAAAACTTTAATTCTAGTATTTATTTTGTGAATTTTTTTTCAGTTTTGAATATCTTGTAGTTTAAATTTATGTAAATATTTAAAGAATATATATAAACTTTCACACTTAAAAATGAGAGCCTCCTTATTCTTCCATGAGATAAATGACATGATACACGTAAAGCATAAACCAAACCATAATAGTATACTTTTATTATTTGATTCGTATGGGATATACCAATATCAAATTAAATTGAGCTACCCAATTTAATAAAAGAAAACGAGTCCAATTGTATTTAAAAAATAACAGTTCGTTTTTGGATTTTAATTATTTTTGGACTAGTAAATTAAAGTGATAAAAATGTTTTATAAATCTTAAAATGTATTTAAGTTAGAGAGATAAGATGACTTTTTTTTATCTCACTAACACTCGTTTGTTTTTTATTTTTCTTAATAAATATCTTTAGTTTTTAATTCTCTCTTTTTTACACAGTTACGTAACAATTGTGATTTTTAGTGAATTTTTTTAGATATTGTTTTTATCATTTAATAATTAATTGTGATTATTAATTGATTAAAACTTTGATAAAAAAGTAATATAAAAATATTAAATTAAAATTTAAAAAAATAATACAAAAAGAATAAAATGAAATATTTTATAGATATTTTTAACTAATTAATTATAATAGAAAAATAAATAATAAATTATTTTATAATAAATTTAAATTTGGTAGAATAAATTATAATAATTTTGTAACTGAATTTTTATATTAAAAATGAAATTGGAAGAAACTTTTTTAATAAATTATAAATTTGTTATTTGAATTAAAAATTATATTTTTAGTTTGTTAAAAATTATCTAATAATTAATAGTAAAAATAAAATAAAATGTTGATAAAAATAAGAATTGATTTTAGATAAAGATAAAAATTGATTTTTGATAAAGTTAGAATTTAATATATATAAAATTTGATTTTTGATAAAGATAAATTTTAATTTTTAATAAAGATAGAATTTTTTTTATAGACATAGAATTTGATATTTGATAAAGATAAAGATAAGATTTAATTTTTAATAAAGATGTAATTAATTTTTTATTAAAAATAAAATTTAAGTTTTGATAAAAATAAATTTAATTTTTAAAAAGGGATAAAATTGATTTATGATAAAAATAAAACTTAATTTTCTATAGTTACATAATCCTGATGAAAAAAATACTATTTTAAAAATAAAAAATTAAAAAGATTTATTGAGAAAAATAAAAATATGTTAGCGAGATAAAAAAAAAGAAGAAGATTGAGATAAGATTAGTAGTTAACAATATATTATATATGAAATATTAACAGTTTCTTTAAAATGATACTATTACATAATTAATAATACTATTTCCATCCACCCTTTCATCTTTTTTCTTGAATCATCAGAGGGTATAAATGCAAAATCCCTATTTTACTAATATGACTATGCCCCAAATAAACTTATTATTATCGTAGGCGTGGTTGCTCCATTCTGTAAAATCCCCTGCTTCGTGTCATTCAAATAAAGCGAAGATCTCTCTCTCTCTCTCTGTATTCCATCTTCGTCACCACTCGCACTATGCAGTACCAAATTCCTGTTGATTCTACCACCCCTAAGGTATATTCCTTTCTTCGTTTCTCTTTAATTCAGATTGCCTCAATCCACTTTTTGTCAGCTTATGTTGCTTCTTGTTACATTCATAGCATTGCCCTCTTTCAGCCCCTCAATTTTTTCTTCAAGTAAAGGAAAATTCAACTGAAAAATACGATTTTTACTAATGGGGTTGGCTCAAATTGTTAGTTACCCTCCCCCCTTCATCATTTTCCTTCCCCAACCTCCCCTTTTTTTACTTTTGTTTCTGCTTGTGGACTTGATGGGCAATCTAAGGAATTATTATCAAAAATAGATGGTGTTTAGTTTGTTAGTGCTTTCATTTCGATGATAAAAATTTATGATTTTTCAATCCCTTGTGTTTTCTTTTGTAGTGATTTGCGGTGGAGCCTAGGTTTCTGGGCTGGTTTTGTGGAATCTGGTGAAGTTTTGGATTTGGGGGGTGTTGGTTGAGTAGAGTGGGTGAATTGGATTGGACTTGTTCGTTGAAGTTTGGTGCAAGTGAGTTGAGATGAGTGTGGTTGGGTTTGACATTGGTAATGAGAACTGTGTCATTGCTGTAGTTAGGCAACGTGGGATTGATGTTTTGCTGAATGATGAATCCAAACGCGAAACCCCAGCTGTGGTCTGCTTTAGCGAGAAGCAGCGGCTTTTGGGGTCTGCTGGTGCTGCTTCGGCTATGATGCATATCAAATCCACTATATCTCAAATAAAGAGACTGATAGGAAGGAAATTTGCAGATCCTGATGTGGATAAAGAGCTGAAAATGCTCCCTCTTGAAACTTCTGAGGGTCCAGATGGAGGCATTTTGATTCACTTTAAGTACTTGGGGGAGATTCATGTGTTCACACCTGTTCAAATAATGTCCATGCTCTTTGCTCACTTGAAGACTATGACTGAAAAGGATTTGGAGATGCCCATCTCGGATTGTGTTATTGGAATCCCTTCATATTTCACAGACTTGCAGAGACGGGCATATCTTGATGCAGCGAAAATCGCGGGGTTGAAGCCTCTGAGATTGATCCATGACTGTACTGCAACTGCCCTTAGTTATGGAATGTATAAAACAGATTTTAGCAGCACAGGTCCGGTTTATGTTGCATTTATTGACGTTGGTCATTGTGATACACAGGTCTCCATTGCATCATTTGAGTTTGGGAAAATGAAGATACTTTCACAGGCATCTGACAGAAGCTTAGGGGGAAGGGACTTTGATGAGGTTCTTTTTAGTCATTTTGCAGCAAAATTCAAGGAAGAGTACCGTATTGATGTGTATTCTAATACCAAGGCGTGCTTTAGGCTACGTGCAGCATGTGAGAAATTGAAGAAAGTTTTGAGTGCCAATCTAGAGGCACCTCTAAATATTGAGTGCTTGATGGATGAGAAGGATGTTAAGGGCTTTATCTCAAGGGAAGAATTTGAGAAGCTCGCATCAGGATTGTTAGAGAGAGTTTCCATTCCTTGCCTCAGAGCATTAACTGATGCAAACTTGACAGCAGAGAAGATTTCTTCTGTAGAGCTAGTTGGTTCGGGTTCTAGGATTCCAGCTATAAGTACATTACTAATTTCCTTATTCAAGAGAGAACCCAGTCGACAGCTGAATGCTAGTGAGTGTGTAGCTCGTGGTTGTGCTCTACAGTGTGCAATGCTCAGTCCTGTTTACCGTGTGAGAGAATACGAGGTTTGTATACACATTTTTTCAAATCTATCCTCATCATATGGTTACGTTCTATATTGCTGATTAGATTTGAGTTTATGGATTCTAAAAAATGTAGTAATTGTGAACGAATCAAGTTATTAGCTAGATTTATTCTAACAAAGTTTAGTTTCAGCCTTTTGGTTGTTTTCCTTAGTTCCATTTTTCTCCTTTTCTGATTTAAAATGAAACTTACATTACTTCAATTTCTCATAAGTATAGAGTTATGTGCCTCTATTTGTTGTATTGTTCTGTACATAATTAATGTCATTTCTCGTGTTTGTTCAGGTTCAGGATGTTATTCCCTTTTCAATTGGACTTTCATCAGATGAAGGTCCAATTGCTGCGAGATCAAATGGTGTTCTTTTCCCAAAAGGCCAACCCTTTCCAAGTGTTAAAGTCATATCCTTTCAGCGAAGTAATTTGTTTCATTTGGAAGCTTTCTATGTTAATCCAGATGAACTACCACCTGGGACATCTCCTAAAATTAGTTGTGTCACGGTATACCACTTTAGAACCCTCTGCTTGTGTAAATAGGTTAAAATTATATTGTGCTCATATTTATGTATTTTATATTTTCTCCTAAACCACCCTCTTTCAGAGTAGTTATCATCCCCACTTCTGTTTTTCCTGTGTGCTTAATGTAAATCATGCTCTAAAGTTTTGGGGTGAGATCTTTGTTTTGGGGCGTAATTCTGTGTGAACTTTTGAATGATCTTTGTTTTACTTTTTTGGTACTCAATAGTTCATATCTATGTTTTAAATTTAAATTTCACAGTGGTTTTGGTAGTTATTTATCATTACCACAATCAATACTTTTTTGTGGGAGCTGTAGTTTCCAATATTTTGCAGTTGTTAATGTCAATGTATGCAAGTATCTCCAAACGTTTTGTGTGACTGTCAGTTATTGGTATGAAGTGAATAAGGTTACTTTAATGGATCCAAAGCTATTGTAATAGACCCTCTTCCTATTTCCCAATGAGAGATAGACTTTGTTACCGAATGGCCTGTTACTTGTTCTGAAATAAAAGGAAACCATGGTTTGTTGTAATGTAAACCTATTTAGGTTTAACAATACGAAAATCAGAATCGGTTTTCTGTGGAAATGCATACACTTGACTAAATCACTGTTAGCATCATTCCATGTGCTTGTAATTCAGAATGCATTATCTGCATGCCCTAACCTTGAAATATGCTTATGCATTTGATCAATCCTTCATTTCAGATTGGCCCTTTCCATGGATCCCATGGTGGTAAGAGCAGAGTTAAAGTTAGAGTTTCACTGGATCTGCATGGAATTCTCAATATTGAATCTGCTACAGTAAGTAAGAAGCCCCTTTTATCTTTCCATATTTTGTTAGTTTTTTTAAGAGATCTTTGGACATAAACCTTTCTGTGGTTCCAGTTGATCAAGGATGGCATGGATGATTTGGTAATGGCGGGTGATCATAATTCAAATTCTGATGCAATGGATATTGATCCCAGTCCTGAGAATGGGTTTGAAGATATTACCGATAAGAAGTTGGAATCTCCATGTAGTTCTGTAAGTACTCATTGTTTTCCCCCTTCATTGTTTCCCACTTTCTTTTTTAACTTACTGGGGAATCTCTGATGTTAGAGATTTCTAGCAATTTTATCCTTTGATTTGAGCATGGAATTTTATAGGTAAAATGTAAGAGGCAATTGCAATAATTTCTGACAATGAATTCTATTGGGGCATATTTATCATGAATTGTTGGTGTTTGGAGTAAATTTTAACTTTACTATAGCTTTTTACAGGTTAACTGTGATTGTGGTGATAATTATGCTTGCAGATATGATTTATTTCAGTTTGGATTTAGTTAAAATATTCCGATAATACCTTTTTACAGGTTGATGGTATAAGAAAAGATAAGGGTACCAGACGGGTTGATGTGCCAGTGAATGAAAATATCTATGGTGGAATGACAAAGGCAGAAATCTCAGAAGCTCGTGAAAAAGAACTCCAGTTGGCCCAACAGGACAGAATTATAGAGCAAACCAAAGAAAAGAAGAATAGCTTGGAGTCTTATGTCTATGATATGAGGAGTAAGGTACAGATTCAATGTCTCAACAATTTGTTCCTTTTTTAAAGAATTGGAGGCTTAACTTTTGTAGAGTTAATTGAAAGTCTCAAGTGTCACACTGAAAAACTTTATAGCGTGTAGTTATTGAAAATTGATTTTCATGGCTTTCTGTGGTGATTCATTTGTAAATGTAAGGCTAAAATTGGTTTCTGTGTAGTCTTATCTGTACAGGGTCGGAAATACCAAACCTTTATCCCTTGCAATGGCCCTTGATTCTATTCTAGCATTTGAAGATTATGTTTTTGGTTTATTTTTCTGTGAGCTGAAATGTAAATTTATTTGCATATTTAAATAGCTCTTCCACACATATCGAAGCTTTGCGAGTGAACACGAGAAAGATGACATATCTAGGAGTCTTCAAGAGACCGAGGAGTGGCTTTATGAGGATGGTGTTGATGAAACTGAGAATGCTTATTCTTCAAAACTGGAAGATCTGAAAAAGGTAATTTTTTTTTCTCTTTTTTTCTATTACTATATCCCTTTTCGGACTTATTGTTTACAATCTGTGTCATCTTGTAGCTGGTAGATCCGATTGAGAATCGGTTCAAAGATGAAAAAGAAAGAGAGGAAGCTAAAGGGGATTTATCGAAGTGCATTTTAAAGCATCGCACATCTGCAGATTCCCTTCCACCCCAGGATAAAGAACTGGTACAGTAACAATTAGACTAGTATATACTATTGTGATTATGATGATGATTTTATTGTTTAGATCAGCTTTCAAGTGATGATTTTATTGTTTTAGATCATCAACGAGTGCAATAAAGCAGAGCAGTGGTTGAAAGAAAAGATCCAGCAACAAGAATCCTTACCTAAGAATACTGACCCAATATTATGGTCAAGTGATATTAAGAGCAAGACAGAAGAGTTTAACTTGTATGATTTCTGTTCTCCTTTTCAGAACTGTATACTTATAGTTTTCTGAGTCCATTTGACACAACTTAATTGTAGTAGTATTAGGCAACCAAATCTTTTGATTCATGTGTAATAAAGTTCCTCATAGTTAATATATTTCATTGCAAATAATAGTGTTATGATAATTCTGAGCTAGGACAAAACTTAGATACAGACCTTAGTAATCTGTGTTAACATTTAATCAAAATATTTATTAGGTAGATTATTGAGGTGAATATTAATTTTGATAGAAGAACAACAAAAATGCCTAAGTAACTACATCTAAGTTTTTTCCTTTGGATTATACACTAGCTTGTGCATAACATTGTTCATATGGTCTTATAAACATGTTTGTCTTTTCCCTTCTGATTTTATCTCTGCATTAACAAATGTCCCATTTTGATGGTTTTAGAACATGCCAACACATACTGGGATCCAAGACTTCTCCATCTCCAGAAGACAAAGACATGCCAGATTCCTTCAATGATCCATGAATACATTGATATCATTATACCACATGAGCTGAAGACCCAAGTTTTCATTACTGATACCATCTGACAAATATAGCAACAAAATTTCTTGCATTTCTGTTTTGCAGTGTTTTGTATTTTGATAATTTTTCTAATCTATTATGATATGATATAGTTCTGCAAATGAATCAAATAGATTCCACTTTAGGGGAGAAAAAAAAATGTGTGGAGTATTAGTGGACCTTGTTCATCCATTGTGCTCAAAGAAATTCTTACAAAATTGTTTGGTTAGCCTCTTTTGATGTTGGAGTCTGTTGTGAAACTTTTAGAATATAATAAGTTGTTATGCGGCTTTATGATGTTGTATGAAATTAAATCATTATATTAGGCTGGTCACATTTTTCTTAGCACAAGTTTTTACTCCTTTTTTTTAAGTTATTCTTTTACTTTATCAGTTTTTCTTTATATGGTGTTCTTCTATGAGGATTGTTATGTTCAATACTGTTGTGTAACATTAGAGTTATTGATTTGTTGTATTAATAATGTATTATATAGTTTAGACTCCCTTAGTCACATTAATAAGCATTTGACTTGTATTGCATATTACTTCCAAAATTTTTTTAGTACTAAACGAATGAATGCTTTTTATATTTTATTAACTGTTTGGATACATTCCCAACTATAAGAGATGGCAAATGCTAACTAGGTCATCAATAATAGGATAAATAAATCAAAGTTATGTATAGGAGAGCAGGGAGAAATCAAGTTATTTTTGTCCATAATTAACTTCAAAACAGTTATTCATTAATCTAATAGTTAGGTTGAGATATCTTTTAAAACTATTGGATTAAAGAAAATGAAAAGTTAAAAATTAGAATTAAGAATAGGCGTGATTAAAGTTTAAATTCCTTTTAAATTTGGATGTTCCCAAATTAATCTTTATTCAACTGTTTTTCTATTTAGTATTCACAACTTTTATATTTCAGTCAGATATTGTATTTTTTTAATGTAGATATTGGATAATAATGTGGTGATAATGAAATCCTTTCTTATTGTAGATAATAGTATGAAACTTATTGATAAACACATTTAAAGTTTTTTCAATTAAAGTAATAATTTGTTATTTTATATTAATTATAACATCATTTTATATTAATAACATTTTTTTGTAATGAGTTATTTTATTTTAATTATAATATTATTTTATATTAATCGAAAGATCTTTAAGACAAGTAAAAATATAATAAAATAAAATAAAAATCACCTCAAGTAGAAAGAATTCAATTGAAAAATATAGAGATTTGACTTGAAATTTAATTAAATCTTAAAAATATTTATTATAAAATTAAATATTTTATTTTTAATTAATATTTAATTTTTTTTATCAACACTATTTTATAGTTTATAAATATAACTAAAAATAATTTGAAAATTTCAAAAATTAAAAATGTTAAATAATCTTGAATTACTTTATTATCATTATAATCCTTTACTATTAAAATAAAATGAGTTTACTAATGCTTTTGTTGTAAATGTATAATTTTAAATAGATAACATTACTTTTTTAAACAATTAAATTTTTTAAAAAATATTATAGAAATTTTTCTCAAAAAATATTTTTAAGTAAAAACCGAAAATTTGACAAATAATTTCCTATCTTTTGAAACTCTTTTCATCTAAGGAAAAGAACATTTACCCTTCTAAATTGTATTTCTTTTACAAACAGACGTCATAAACTTTAATCTTGTTTGAATTGATTCTCAAATTTTATCTTATTTATATAAAAACATTCCCAACTTTAATTTCATTCCTATTGATTCTTAATTTTTTTAAGATAGACAACTAAAACTTTAATTGTATTATAATTATTTTTATATTTAATAATTTCTATAAAAAAAATTTCTAACAACTTTTTTAGTTAAATACTAATAACAATAGTAGTAATAACAATATAAATAATAATAGTTTAATGAAAATTGTGTCAACTTAAAGTTATTAGACAAAAATATTTATAAAAAATAATAAGTTTTAAGAAATAATATACTAAAATTAAATTTATAAGTATATAATGAATGTCACACTAAGTTTATTGTTTCAATTAGAAGTAAAGGTATATTGGTTTTATGTTACTTCTCATGCTATTCATTTAATAAATAAACTTCCAACAAATGTTTTAAAAGAAAAATCATTATATAAAATCATGTTTAAAGAACCACCATATGTGTGTTTTGCTTCATTAAAAAGGTATGTTACTTAATGTTTAAAATAGATTCTCATAAACAGAAATGTTATTTTTTATGGAAGCATATTTTTTTATAAATATTCTATAAATCCTGAATATAGATAATTAAGAAAATATTAATATGTTGTTTGAACCTATTAAGTGCTGAAAAAACTATTAGTCACAGTGATGATACACAATATAATTTTTTAGATAACAAATAACTATCATAATCCTTCATCAAATATAAAGTTATAAAACCTCTCAATCACAATAATCATAAGAGAAATTTAAAGGATCATCCAATACAATTAAAAGAACACTTGTGTATCTCATTCACTATCATCACTAGATTCGTAATATATCAAATAATCCTATTAAGAGAAAACATCCCATTTCTTTTAATATCACATTAAGAATGATAATCATTTGTTAATATATTATATATTAATGGTATGATTCGTGATGAAAATCAATAATACCAAGAAAATAAAAAAAGATAAAACCTATTTAGATAGAAAATGTAAGGATGAAGCAAAAACACATAGATAGATACATGTGAAAAAAATTTATGCACTATTCTTAACACAATTAATGTTATTAATTTATAGGTTGTGTTGACTCTAATGCTATGACACACTCAATGATTGTTAGTAAATTTAAATATACTTTTTTTTTCTTTAATGACATATTTTAAAAACTGTAATTGTGAGTTTCACAAATGCACAATAGTTAAATATAACGTCTTTTAAGAACTGTAATTGTGAGTTTCAAAAATAGACAATATTTTAAATAAATAATATTTTAAATATGACTATTAATCTCCACAAAACACAAAACATCTCTATTTCATCATGGACAAGGAAAATGATTTTTGAAAATTTCATTAATAGATAATTCTTTCTCTTTTTATTCTTACAAAAACATAAATATATATAGTGGGTTTCATCACTATATATGAATTTCATCACTTAGTCACAACCTAAATTTTTATAATCAAAATCCTTAAACAATGATTAATTTTTATAAAAATAATAAAGAATATAACAAAAATTCTATATTAATTCAAACTTATTTCCTTTTCAAAACAGTTAAATAAAATAAATACTTAAATAACAACTAATTTTATATAAAAATATTATAAAAAATATATACTAATTTAAATAATATTAAGATTTTTTTATAAAAGAAAATATTAAACAAATAATTTTATATAAAAAAATTAAAATATATAATAAAACTTGTATATATTAATTTAAACAATAATTAACTCTTTCCCAAGAGATAATATTATTTTTTTTATAAAAAAACAAAATAAAAGTTGTCAGTGCAAGAAAAAAAAAAGAAAAAGAAAAGATGAAAATAAATTTCACATTTTAAAATATTACTCCGAAGTCCAAAAACCTATTCACCATTTCCTCCCTTCTCTCTCTTCTCACTGTTCATCTTCTCCTATTCTCTTTTCACTGTTTATCTTCTGCCTTGCTTCCATTATCTAATGTTCATCTTCTCCACTGTTCCTCTTCCCTCACTTTCTTCTCCTCTCTCTTTCTTTTCTTCTCATTTTTCATTTTTCTTTTCTTCCTCACGAATCGTCTGTAACGGAAACTGAATCGCAAATCACACGATTCGGATCCGGTCAGTCCGATTTATGTTACGATTCGGGTTACAAAGCGATTCATCAATATGTATCGCGGAGGAAGAGTTTTGTAACGAATCGAGTTTCGAATCGCACGATTCTTACTATTCTAGGTATACATTCTAAATTTTGCGAGTATAGTCTGAGCAATCGTAAAACAATGGACTTGCCTAATCGTGATAAGCTACAGACTGTTGCTGCGAAGAAGACACCTCTGAGAGATCTGCAGAACGATAATAAGAGCATGGTGCCAACCTCTGTCGGAAGCTCTTCGATTCTAAAGGATAAGGATCCTGGTACTGATTCCACTAGAGTTTCCGGCACCAAGAGGCCCTCTTCGGACTTCCCGGTGAACCAGAATCTTCAGCAATCTCCCGGCAATAATGCGGCAAATGGACATCTGGTGTATGTGCGTAGAAAATCGGAAGCTGAACTGGGCAAGGGCACTGCTTTTGAGAATCCTAGTATTAGTGCTTATTGTTCTCATTCGAAGCAGCTCTGTTGTGAAGAGGAGAATGCTCAGCCAAAATCTCAGATTAAGGAACCAAAGGTTTCTTGTTTCCCAGCATTTGCAGCTTTTCCTATGGCTTCTTCAATGAACTCATCTGGAAAGCCTTCGGTTCCTATTTCGATAAGGAAATCTTCTATGAAGTTAGCACCGGTTGAGTCCAATTATGTGACTGCTTCTTCTGGCCCTGCTGCCACCCCTGGTAATCCCAAGGGATTGAAAAGTTTGCACTGGGAAGAGCGGTTCCAACAACTGCAGATGTTTTTGAAGAAGCTGGACCAGTCAGACCAAGATGAATATATCCAAAGTATGTGTGATAACTCAAATGTTTTGCTATGAAGTTCTTGATGTTTTATTGAGCTGATGTTATCCTTTGGCAGTGCTTCGTTCCCTGTCCTCAGTTGAACTTAGCAAACATGCTGTTGAGTTGGAGAAGAGATCAATTCAGCTTTCATTAGAGGAAGGTAATGGAGTTGTTATTTCGTGTGTTTCCTTTCTTATAATCTTGTAGGGTGTTGAATTAGGCATTAAATAAACTCCTTATGATTATTCACTATCTATTATGCTTGTGGTAGTTCCCTTGTTTCCTTTCTTATAATCTTGTGGGGTGTTGAATTAGGCATTAAATAAACTCCTTATGATTATTCACTATCTATTATGCTTGTGGTAGTTCATCTATACGAGTCTGTGAATTACTTTGTGTCTTCCATAGCTTTGTTTTATGGTATGCTTCATGCTTTGGATAGACAACTGTCAGCACTTTAACATTTGTTTTTTTCTCATATTCATTATTTTAAATGGACCTTTAACTTTACTATATGCATATCATCCGTATAGCATTACTAATCTGGAAGGTAGAATAGGGAAATGATATATTTGCATTTTGTTCAAGTTTATGAAGTTCTGACACTCCCTAAGTGGCGTGTCCGTGACATGCCTAGACATTCCTACATTCCTAGGATACTTAACGGTAAAGTGTTCAATTCAAAAAATATTTTTCTCTGTGTCTAATAATTCTAATACGGTTCTAACACAATTTTAAAAGAAACTACTATAATAATTTTTTAAAATCTTATAAAATATTTAAATTATATATATATATATATTTTTACTTTTTGAATTTTAGATAAATGAATTAGATTATTTGTATTATATTATATTTGACTTACTTTGTTCATAGATGATTTTTTAATACATAAATATTAATTATCAGTTTATATAGATTCGCGTCTCCCGTATCCTATATTTATATTTTGGAGGGTACAAGTGTTTACATAATCCGTGTTTCATAGATTGTAACTGTTGGCATCTCCAACCTGCATGCATGAATCCTTATCCGTCAAAATACTTTCATCAACTGTGTGTCTTGCTGCTTTGAATGTCTTGGGTAAATCCGTGTTTCTATGATGATTTTTTAATTTTATGTTTTATTTTAACAAAAAAAGAGACTTAGGAGGCTCAAGGAAAACTGTTAGAAATAAAAATAGGAGCAATTGCTCTCATCTCAGCCATAAGAATATTACATTTACTTATGTTAATTGCATAGCCAAAATTGAAGTTCCTAGCAGCATCCCCCCAAGCAGTTTTCCCACATCCACTTCCACAGATCCATCCCAATGAATAGCTATCTAACCTAGTTGGGGTCCTTTCCACTGAATCAACCTATCGTGGAAGTTTACAAACATTCCACTTAACCTTTCCAATAATATGGTCAACAGTCGCAGTAGTCTTCCTAAAAGTATTGATAAGGAAGAAACACATGTTTCTAGTCTAACTAACCAAGTCCCTTTTCCACATTTCTTATAAAAATATTGATGTAGCATTAAGAGATTTCCTTCACCATTACACTCACGGTATAAATCCATTGGTCGCTCTATAACTTTGTCCTTGATCCCTTACCAATTCCCCTTACAATATTATCTTGGAAATTATCCCGTGATGTTCCTAAACTCCACCAAAAATTACTCATGTGTTTGCCTTTGCTGGCAAATTCCTTCATTACACTTCATCTTAAAAGCATCGTTTGTGACAAATATTTCCACAAAATCAACCATGACATCATTTTTTATCTGTCAGAAATGTATCCTTCTTTATTTGCCAGGATGTATTTCTTTTTTGTGTCAAGATCCATCTTTCCTTATGTGTTGAGATGAATCTCTCCTTACGTGCTCATATATTATAATTTATTATATGTCTCGTGACGTGTTGAGACGTATCCTTTTATACACTTTTGACCAAGTAAATATGCATGTAAGGTAATAAATATGTAATTAATGAAACATTTATACTTTTAAATCTTCACATTTTTTATAGTTATCTAATAAGTTTTTACATGTACACGGACCTTGATTATGAGTCCCACATGATCTTGACATCTAATCAGTGTATAATCACTTAGTTACTGTCTGAGTGTTTTTTAGCATAAGATTAAGATGTCCTAAGTTGTCAAATGTACATGACCAAAATTTTCTGGAAGTATACATCCGTATAGCATTTCTAGTCTGGAAGGTAGAATAGAGAAATGTTACATTTGCATTTTGTTCGAGTTTATGAAGCTCGGACACTCCTTTTTAAGTAACGTGTCCGCGTCCGATACTTATTGGACACTGTCATGCTTACGATACGTATCGGTGAAGTGTTCATTTTAAAAGACATTTTTCTATGTATTTGACAATTTTAACACAGTTTCAACACAATTTTAAAAGGGACTAATATAATAATTTTTTAAAAACTTATAAATTTATTATAGAGATAAAAAACAAATCTTATATATAATAAAAAATATTTAGATTATATATATATTTTCACTTTTTGGATTTTAGATAAATGAATTAGATTATTCTTTTATATTTGACTAACTTTGTTCATAGATGATTTTTTAATACATAAACTTTAATTGTCAATTTATATAGATTCGTGTCCCGTGTCCTATATGTTGGAATATCCGTGTCGTATCCGTATCAGTGTCAGTATTCGTGTTTCATAGATCGTAGCTGTTGGCATCTCCAACCTGCATGCATGAATCCTTATCCGTAAAAATACTTTCATCAACTGTGTGTCTGATTTAGCTAACAGAAAATAAGAAGCTGATGATTTTTTTACCTCACGTATTTCTATGATGACAGCCAAAGAGTTACAGCGTGTTGCTGCTTTGAATGTCTTGGGTAAATCAGTGAAGAACTTCAAAGCGCCAGTTGATCACGACGAGTGTTCAGACAAGTTGAAGACGGCATCATGATCTTCCCCATTTGGGCTGCTGTAAATTTCTCAGGCAGTGTAAACTTTCTGACTTTTTGTTTTGCTTAGAGTTGATGCTGATTCTTTTAAAATATTGTAGTTGACAGAGAAATTATCAAACGTCGTGTTCACGAAAATTGAAAACGGTTATCTATTGCAATTTGTGCTTCTTGTAATTTCTGCTCATCTTACATAGCCTACAAAAAATTATTTAGGCTTAGAGTAAGTAGATATGAGATATGGATTACAATGGTACACATATTTAGGAAAGTGGGAATGCATCTAATCTAGAATTCGTGAAAGGGGAAAAAAGGTTGTAGTATAGGTTAGGTTGGCTCATTTCAGTCATATTTTCCTTTTTGGCATGGAGTTTCTTTTGCATGAAAGTTTAAGACTAATATTTGAAGACATATAGATATATTTAAGTGCCTGATTTTTTTTACATTAACCACATACTGGTGTGCGGATGGACTATAATGAAATGTTATCATTTTCATTACTTGTTTTCCTCTTTAAGTGAAATTTAAATGTGTCATTTTTTAATTTTATGTTTTATTTTAATAAAAAAGAGAATTAGAAGGCTCAAGGAAAACTATTACAAATAAAAATAGGAGCAATTGCTCTCATCTCAGCCATAAGAATATTACATTTACTTATGTTAATTGCATAGCCAAAATTGAAGTTCCTAGCAGCATCCTGAAGAACTCCACCCCAAGCAGTTTTCCCACATCCACAACATCCTAGTTGGGTCCTTTCCACTGAATCAACCTATCATGAAAGTTTACAAAGGACGAAAGCTAGGTTATTTTAAGCATTTGCACGCCCTTTGGCCAACACATTCTACTTGACCTTTTCCAATAATATGATCAACCGTCGCAATAGTCTTCCTAAAAGTACTGATAAGGAAGAAACACATAAGTAAGTTTCTACTCTAACTAACCAAGTCCTTTTTCCATATTTCTCATAAAAATATTGACGTAGCATTAAGAGATTTCCTTCACCATAACACTCACGGTATCCCTTGGTCGCTCTATAACTGTCTTTGATCCCTTACCAATTCCCCTTACAATATTATCTTGGAAGTTATCCCGTGATGTTCCTAAACTCCACCGAAAATTACTCATGTGTTTGCCTTTGCTGGCAAATTCATCACACTTCATCTTAAAAGCATCGTTTGTGACAAATATTTCCACAAAATCAACCATGACAGATATTTCATTTTGTATCTGTCGAAATGTATCCTTCTTTATGTGCCAGGATGTATTTCTTTTTTGTGTCAAGATCCGTCTTTCCTTATGTATGTGTTGAGATGAATCTCTCCTTACGTGCTCATATATTATAATTTATTATAGAATTAATATATGTTGACAGCATACAACCGAATGTCAACCGCCGTGGTAACACCTGTGCTTACGTGGACGAGGGGTAGAATTGGGTTTTTGGTGAGTGTATTAAAACAATTGAAATTTTAATGCTTTAACCTTTGAAATTTTAAAATTTTAACCACATAACAATGCCATAGGGATAGTCGCGCTACGCCGTTACTAGCATTGTACATTCAAAGTGTTTAACTCTGTCTATTTAAGTGTTTAACTAAACACAATTTTCTGACCACCCATCACAGACAACAATTCTGTGCACAATTCTGTGCACCCTGACCTCTGTATCTCAAATCTTTACATGTTTTTAACTGTTGAATTGAACACAAGTGTGCCTTGGTTCACCACGAACCACCTAACAATGCTATAAGCCAAAGGACAGTCGCATTGCACCATTAATAGCACTGTACATTCAAAGTGTTTAATCCTGTCTATTTAAGTGTTTAACTAAGCACTATTTTCTAACCACCCATCATAGGCAACAATTTTGTGCCCCTTGACCTTCGTACCTCAAATCCTTACATGTTTTCAACTTTTGGATTGAACACAAGTGTGCCTTGGTTCATCATGAACCACCTAATAATGCCATAAGCCAAGAGACACTCATGTTGCGCCATTACCAACACTGCACATTCAAAGTGTTTAATCCTGTCTACTTAAGTGTTTAACAAAGCACAACTTTCTGACCACCCATCACAAGCAACAATTATGATCTCCCTGACTTCCAAATTTCAAATCTTTACATGTTTTTCACTTACCTATTCAACACAATTATGCCTTGGTTTACCACCTACCAATGCCATAACCCAACGGACAATCGTGATGTGCTGTTATCAGCATTGCACATACAACGGCCTGTTCCTCTGTCACGCAAATGGGGACCCAAGACATACTTATGGCTTTGTCCGTTGAAGAAAGAAGGTAACATTCTTACTTTGTCATTGCAAAATGAAGGGGTTGTGGTTTCTCTTGTAACTAAGACGCTGGACGATGAAGAACAAATGGAAGGGGCTCAATCTGTGATTACAAAAGGAAGGGGGTAGTTGTGAACGAAGCTGCTGCAACTGATTGCAAAAGTTGATTCTAACACTAATTTTCACTTCCGTGCCACATTGGAAGAAATTTGTCACACAGAAATCTACTTGCCACGTAACTATCACGTGAGGTTGTAACTTAGTTGTGTTGCCACGTCACGTTGTCAACATAATTACTGTAAGAGAGTTTTTAACAGAAGACTAAGTTCTCAAATGTAGATCACCAAAATTTTCTCAAAGTATAAGTTGTAAAGTCTCCAATTGGCCTTTATCTTAGTGAAAAGAAAACACAAATATTGAATGAAGAAGGTTACATTTCTCTTATGCAAAAAAAACATGGAAAAAAAGATAACAAATTTTGCATGTAATATAATCTGTGTTGACCTTCTAATATTTTTTTTTTTCGTAGTTGAAAAATATTCTCATGATTGATAATGGGACCATACGTATAACACCTTTTTATTTTAATAATTCATATAATAATGACTAATTAAATAAACATAATAACCAATAAAATGATATTTCTTAATTTTATTTTCTTTCCTATCAAATACCTCTATTTTCACTCAATTTTTATTTTTTTTATCTTCTCTTTCACTCCCTTTTTTTTGGAAGACTTTCCAAAAACGCATCACATTAATTCAAGTGCAACTTCCTTTCATTCTTATTTTCTTCCCAAATAAATGTTCTTCTAACTTTATCTACTTTCTAATAGACAAATTGGATTGACCTTGTTTATGATCAAAATAATTTTAAAATAGTTATAAGAGTCATTACCATAGAAATGGATATTATTCATTTAACACCAAATTTAGAAAGAACCAAAGAGATAAAATTGAACGGAAACTCATTATTGGAATTTATGTAAAAGGTCTCGACTCTTAAGAGATAAATGCTTAAACATCATTTTTTTTTTTAAAGTATAGAATAATACTTTTTATATAACTAATTTTCTGGGGAATCAAGTTCATTGGGTGTAATTTTCCCAAAATAATCATTGTAGAATTTGGTTCCCACATAATTGAATTTTGAACTGAGTTTTATTTATTTATTTTATTTAAAAACGAGTGAAAGATAATTTTAAAAATTAAATATTTTGAATAAGATTGTAGAAAAATATATATTTTAAAAAGTAAAAGTTTAGAAAAATAGTTTTATTGACGAATAATATTTTAGAAAAATAAATATATTAAAAATATTAATTTAGAAAATAATTATACTAAGAAATAATTAATTAAAAATATTAAAATTTAAAAATAATTATCTAGAAAAGTAACAATTTGAAAATTTGTTTTTAATCATACACAATTACAAAAATAATTATGATGATAACAATATGAATGAAAAATAGGGAATAGTATTCTTTGTAAAAAAGTTATTTTTATAAATTTTTTATTTTCTTTGAATAATTATTAAATTTATAAATATTTTAATTATTATATTTATTATTAGAAATCAATAATTTAAATTATATAAAAAACTTTCCACTGTCTTTCAAAATTCTATCTTTCTTTTATTTCAATGACATTTTCTAAACTAAAATTATTGGATTGAACCTTCAGTATGTCAAAAATTATAACTAATATATAATTATTTATACTTAATAACAAAATATTTCAAATAGATTTAAGAATTTAAAATTATGGTCCACCCTCTACCACTCACTTAAGTCATATATTGTAACATTTATTTCAAATAATAAGTTCTGGAGTAAAACCTTATATAATCTATATAAGTTCCTTATTAATAAAACTTTTTTTTTAAAAAAAATGATCTTAGACATAGTTTGTCAAAACAATTATTAAATTTTATGATATATGATCATTTTATGGTATATAGTAATTTCTAACTAGCTAACAGTGTAAGTACATTTTAATTGAATATTAAAAGCAATTATCACAAAATTAACAACTTTATCATTCACCACACTCTAGTAATAGATGATAATCATGTAAAAAATTAGTTCAACACATGCCAATAGATTCTATTTACTACCTTTCTCTAAGCGTAAAATATATGTATTTACAAGCAAAATAAATCACAATTTTTTTATAAAATATACATAAAATTGAATTATTTTTACTTAATTTAATGATTTTTAAATACCTTAATTTTAGTTAGTGTATGCTATTTAGTTCAATCATTATAATATGTCATTTTTGTTTACTAGAAAAGTATTATGAAATTTGTAAAATCTAAAATATATGTGAAGTTAATATTTTTTATAAATGAGAATGAAAAACTCTTTTTTTAAATTATTATATATGATATATAATTGAAACTGTAAGAAAATAAGGTACAATGGCCACGTACGCCATTGCTGTTCTCACTCTCACTTCTCGCATTTCTTCTTCGTCTTCTTCTTCCCACTTCTTCTTCTCTCGCCCCTTCACTCGTTTCACCACAAAGTTCGTATCTTTCAGAACCCCACACCAACGACGTCGTTCCTTCTGCAGCAACTGCAAAAGGGCAATGGCATCTTCGCCAGCCACCATCCCTTCCATTTCTGAGAGAACGACGGCACCCTATGGATCCTGGAAGTCCCCCATCACCACCGACGTTGTCTCCGGCGCCGCCAAGAGGCTCGGAGGCACAGCCATCGACGCCCGCGGCCGCCTCGTCTGGCTGGAATCACGTCCGGCGGAGTCAGGGTATGTTTGAGTGCTGTTTGGATGATCTAAAATCACGTTGGAATAGCTGCTAAAGTGATTTTAGGTAAATGTTTAGGGTGTGTTTGATTACAAACCTATAAATGTTTTGAGAACTTTATTATTAGAAGAAAAAACAAAAACACTGGATTTCAATGAGAAATGTTCTCAAAACACTTGGAACTTGCATCTAAACTTGTCCTTGGTTTTAGCATGAGATGTCCTTAGTTTCATTAGGGGAGATTGATTTTGGGTTTAAAATTGATTTTGAGAAAAAATAAATAAATTGAAGTTGCTTTTATGTTGAATAAAACAATTTATATTGACTAATGTTGAGTGTTTTTTAGAATAAATAATCTAAACATAAATTACTTCATTCCAAAATTAGTCTTAACTAAAATCAATTTTTTATAAGTTTAATTTCATTAAAAATTAGTTCTACAAATAGTCTCGTCCAAACTAACAAACACCAAGTTCCAGGGCTTATTAGCTTGGACAAAACCTAGATAAAGTTTTAGGTGTTTCTGCTGATGTTTTACCATTAAAGTTTTATATGTAAACCTTTATTACACGCTGATTACATGTAAAGCTCTAGTTCTAATTGAAAAGTAGCACACAATTGGCCAAGCAATTTTACCTTTAGGAGTTTGGAAGTGGGAAAAGGTGAAATTTTTAAACCTTTTGAGTTTGCAAATTGACCCTTTTGTTTTGGCCATTTACTGCTTTTCAGACGGGGAGTTCTTGTGGTTGAGGCGGAAAATCCGGGAGGTGAGGTTGTGGACATTACACCTAAGGAGTTTGGAGTGAGAACATTGGCTCAGGAATACGGAGGTGGTGCTTTTACTGTTTCAGGGGATGTTGTCTTCTTTGCAAATTACAAAGATCAGAGGTTGTACAAGCAGTCCATCAATTCTCTGGGTGAGTATTGCAAGTATAAATTTTCATTATCCAATGCCATATTTTCCAAAACAATGTTATGGCGTGTTATTTGACTGGTGGAATGGAATATAGCTGAGTAGTGTGGAATGGAAAGGATCTAAGGAATAAGGTTAATATTTTATGATGGGATGGTGGAAAGTTTTCATGTCATTGAGAAGTTTCCGGAATGATAAGGATATTAGTGAATAATTAGTTGTTTCCATTTCACATTGGCCTAACCGGAGAAAAGGCAAATAGAAGAATGGGATTGAATAGATTCTTACTTTTGTTCCATTTCTTCGTATTTTAAACGATCAAAACATCAACAACTAATGTAACCATTTAAACTCCTCTAATCTACCCCTTTCAGTTAACATAAATGGCATTTGTGCCCTTTGGATTAATATGTAGGCTTACTCTTATATGTCTGTTATACACTGTCATTAAATTTTTATTTATTTATTTATTTATTTGTGTTCTATTTATCTTTGGTTAGCGTATAGAGATTCATTAGATCCTATATGGAAATATTGATTTAGTGTCATATTATCATCAAAGGTGTATTTGAAGCAATCTTCTTATTAGTGCTAGAATATTTTTCTTTGTTCCCTAACAGATGTGCCTCCCGTACCTCTGACTCCTGATTATGGTAGCCCTGTAGTCAGCTATGCTGATGGAATATATGATGGACGCTTTAACCGATTTGTCAGTGTAAGGGAAGGTAAGCAGGCCAGAATAAAATTGTCTTGTAGACTTATGTCAGAATGCTCCTGGTGATTTTATTTGTTAAACCATTTATTTATTTGGTCCTCAATGTATGAGCATGTTGCTAGATCGTCGAGAGAGCGCTCAAAATCCATCTACAACAATTGTATCTATAGCACTTGGCAGCAAGGATGTTCAGGGTAATAATTTCTGTTTTTCTAGTGAATTTTTTCTGTGAAGAGATTTAATGAATGCTGAATAAGGGCCTGTTCAATTTGAGAAAACATTTTTTATTTCAAAATTGCTGTAAAAATATTACAATGTTTACTTTGTTGCCTGTTTTCAGAGATTTATGTAGGACATGTTGAAAACAAATTTTTTCTTTCTTTTTACCATTTCCTATCCTATACAAATATTTGAAAACATGAAATAAGGTGTCATTTTTTGTCTTTATTTTCAAAAACAATAAATGAAAACAAAAGCTCTCTCTCAAACCAAACAGGGGGTAAATATTTGGTTATTGCTTGTTAAAAGTTTTCATATATTGGATAGTTTCCCTTTCTTGATGACTATTTCATCATGCAATCACTATTATGTCTAACTAGATTGTGTGACATTCAGAACCGCAGGTACTAGTTGGTGGGAATGACTTCTATGCTTTCCCACGTCTTGATCCGAAAAGTGAAAGAATAGCTTGGATTCAGTGGAGTCATCCATACATGCCATGGGATAAATCAGAACTTTGGGTTGGCTATATTTCTGACAAAGGGTGAGTAATACAATTGAAACTTTAAAAAGTTAAGTTTGCTTATCATGTTGGTCACGTAATTGAAGTGAGAATGAAATATTCTTTAGTTCATGTATTACGCAAGCTTTTAGTTTCTTCGTATTGATTTCAAGTCTATCTATGATACATTTTCTTTTAATATAAAAGCTTATATTTTTGCAGATATTAAATTCCTTTCTGAATCACATAATGGTAATTTATGATTTGATGATTAAATTGACACTCTTCATAATTTTCATGCAATGTTTTCTGACGTGGTGATGCTTAGATTTTGTTTCTTCTGGAAGATTTTTCCAGTTTCCATCCATTTCCTTCTCTTATTCTGTGTTCTGGATCTAGTTTCCTAGTTCCATATGATAGTCGGAGTGGCTGTTTTCTTATTATATGCCATGTTTCAATTTGAAGCTTAATCATCTTATGGTTCCATGCAGAGAGATCTACAAGCGGGTTTGTGTTGCTGGGAATGATCCTGCATTTGTGGAGTCTCCAACTGAGCCCAAGTGGTCTTCTAATGGTACATAAACTAAGCAATGCTCGTAACTCTTCCCCATTCCTCACCTCCTTCCCAAACAAATAAGGAACTTCTGAGTTTCATAGAACCAAAACATGACTTTGTAGTAGTAGTTCTCAAGATTTTAGTTTTGTTTTCTCTTAATATCATCAAGTCATGGTAGCCGCAGATAATGGGATAGGATCCTTCTGGTTAATTTATTATATCTTGGGGCATTTACTTGCATTTTATATTTTGTTTTTTTTTACTTATTTCAATCTGTTTTCGAAGATTTGTACAGAAAATGGAGAACTAAAAAAATTATTTTTAGTGTTTCTTTCTCAATTAATTTATTTATGGGTTGTGTTGTCGTTGAATGGTATTGATTCAAAGCTTACCCATTGATTTGAAGGGAACATTTGTTATGATCTATCTGTGCATTGTGGTTTACTTTATTTTTAATTTAACAGGGGAGCTTTTTTTCATCACGGATAGGGGAAATGGTTTTTGGAATCTCCATAAATGGGTAATTCTTTCACTTTTTATTCCTGCAAAAGCATGAGTGTATATATAATGGGTTTCATTAACTTTTTTTTCTCTAATTTCTGCATTGATAAATACACATTATACTCTGTATAATTTTACATGGAAGGTAATGTTTGGGATATATATTTTTGGAGGCTTGGTGGATATAAATTGTTATTATGTTACTCGTAAAGTTCATTGAACAAGTTTATGTTATTTAGTGTAGGTTCCTAACTAGGTGAATTTCCCACTACCTAATTTGACTTTGCTGTTTTTGACATGAAGTGTCTCTTTGAGATTTATCATTTTGATGCGTTTGTGGATGATGTCAAAGAGAATCCTACATCGGATAGTAATTAGATTTTACAGAAAGCTAGTATATGAATTTCATGACTTGTGTCTGCAACAACATTTACATAAAACCATGTTGTAAAAAACAGTAGAGGTGTTCTAGTTGGCTTCTTTTGGGCATTATCCAATCACTGAGGTTAAATATCTATATTATTCTTTTTTTTAGAATATAATATAAATGCTTGATTTTAATATTTCACTTTTTTATATAATAATCTGTTCCTTTGGTTTGTCTTAGATTCCCTTGTTGAACAACCTGTTCATGCTTGAACACATTTTCTAGTTTGACATGCAATAGGAACTAAGTATTTAATTGATTGTTTTTCTTTTTCTTTTTCTAACTTCTATAACTGATTACAGATTGAGTCTGAGAACAAGGTCTTGCCTGTTTATTCTTTGGAGGCAGAGTTTGCAAGGCCACTGTGGGTTTTTGGTATGAATTCTTATGAATTTCTTCAAAGTCAGCAGAAAATTTTAATTGCTTGCAGTTACAGGTAATTCTGTGCCTGCTACCTGAAAATTTCTTGCTCTCTTGGGTCCAAACTAGTGCATTCAATCAAGGTTTTGGTTGTGTTCGCAGACAGCAGGGGAAGTCATATCTTGGAATTATTGATGATGTGCAGGGCTCAAAACTGACTGTGCTGGATATCCCTTTCACAGATATAGATAACATTGTAATTTTTAAAATTGTTTCCATGTTTTTGCTTTTATGGTCTAAATCAATTCTTGAAATGCATTATCAGTCTTATTGTACAATCATGCCAATGCAGACTTCTGGTATTGATTGCCTTTATGTGGAGGGAGCATCTGCTGTTCATCCATCATCAGTGGCCAAGGTGCTTCCTTCTTCCCCCTACTATTCTCCTTAGTTATTTCAATGCATCCCCTGATAGCTCTCTTATTTTTCAGGTGACTTTAGACGATGATAAATCAAAAGCAGTTGACTTCAACATTATTTGGTCCTCCTCACCGGATAGTTTGAAGTATAGTTCTTACTTCAGTAAACCTGAGTTGATTGAATTCCCAACTGAAGTTCCTGGTCAAAATGCTTATGCATACTTTTACAAACCATCTAATCCTGATTTCCAAGCTAGTGAAGAAGAAAAGCCTCCATTATTATTGAAGAGCCATGGTAAATCTTGGTCTTGTATACCGACTGATCACATTCTAATTCATAATCTAATTTATTTGGCTAATTAGATGCTGAAAGTCTATGGAGTGGGGTCTTCCCTCTGCAACCATAATTCATATGTAGTTGTTATCTCTTGATCTATGTACTTGATAGTTGAGAATGGATGGCCTTTCAAATGTTAGAACTGTATGCTCATACTGCTGAATATTATGGAGGTCATGGATGGATTGTAATGAAACTGGCAGTACTAATTTTGATTTTATGTTGTTGAACACACACTAACTTTGGTTTAGTTCTGTTCATCAAGAAATGTTAATGAGAAATCGATACCCACAATAATATACCCAAACCATTCTTTCCTCTAACTTTTCCTGTGTGTCAGAAATCTAAATCTTGTAGTGTCTAGTTTCTTAACTTTTCCTCCAACACAATCTTTTGAAAACATATTATGTGATCCTTCTCTAAATTGTGATGTCCATCGCCTCTAAAGGCATGTTCACATGGGTTCTCTTAGTCTAATGATTTCATACAAACACTTTTATATGCACATTGTGTTTGAATATTTCAGGAGGACCAACTGCTGAAGCACGTGGAATGTTAAACTTGAGCATTCAGTACTGGACTAGTCGGGGTTGGGCTTTTGTTGATGTTAATTATGGTGGAAGCACTGGTTTGTTACTCACCTTGTCTACAAAATTATATTCTGATGTCTGAATTCCCTATTCTTTCTCACCATGTTTTTGTTTTATGTATTTAGAACTGGTAATTCTTTCTGATTTCTGAATTACCTATTCTTTCTATAGCCTGTGTTAATCATTTCACTTACTGAAAAGATGGAACTCAATTTACCTGACTAGAATGTTATTTGGAAGGTTATGGCAGAGAGTTCCGAGAACGGCTTTTGGGACAATGGGGAATAGTTGATGTCAATGACTGTTGTAGTTGTGCTACATACTTGGTATTTTTCTTAATTTTTTCCCTACATTTGTAACTGAAGAATGTTCTAAGATTGGTTGTGCAATATAATCTGTTATGTAGGTGAAAAGTGGAAAGGTTGATGGGGAGCGGCTTTGTATTACAGGGGGCTCTGCTGGTGGGTATACCACCTTAGCTGCTTTTGCTTTTAAAGAGACTTTTAAGGCTGGTGCTTCTTTGTATGGTGTGAGTGAAACTTCTGATACTTCAATTTCGCTATACATTTAACCCACCTTATGTTTCTACCATGTATTGGATTTCTGACTTGTCCTCTCTAAACATTATTTGGCTGTTGGAGAATGTCGCTTTTTTAACAAAGATAAGGCTAAGAATGTCATGAACAATTGTTTTCTGCTAGAATATTCTTCTAAGTGTTTACAGATACACATGTGCCTTTATCAGCCAGCTTTTTATCTAAATGAAGTATAATGTAGTGGATGTTCTTATAACTTTAACAAAGAATAAAAGTTCAACAATTGTGCTTAAAATGGAATTTGACAAATTGGCGTCTCAAGCAGGTAGCTGACGTGAACATGTTGAGAGCGGAAACTCATAAATTTGAAGCCCATTATATCGATAGACTCGGTGGTAAGTCAACAATTAACCATTTAAGTACCCATAATTGCTTTGGTTTATTTGTTTAATTTGATTTGATGTTCGATCTATCTCTTAACTGATTGTAGGAGGTGAGAAAGGGTGCTATGAAAGATCACCAATCAATCATGTTGACAAATTTTCTTGTCCCATTATTTTATTTCAAGGGTTGGAGGACAAGGTTAGTAACAAAGCAGTTATTATCTTCCCTTTTACATATTTATTGCTTAAAGGATTTTGGGTTGGAAATTGTCAACCTTTTCTTAAATCTTCTATGTCATTATTAGAATTTAATCTGATAAATATCTTTTGGTGTATCCAATAAATATATTGTGCAGGTTGTACCACCAGAACAAGCTCGCAAAATTTACCGAGCTCTGAAGGAAAAAGGTGTGCCAGTTGCTCTTATTGAGTATGAAGGAGAACAACATGGTTTCCGAAAGGTAGGAACCACCACTTCAATTATTTACCCTTTAAACTGAAACAGTGATTACAACAAAGGTTTAATGCAGGCTGAGAACATTAAGTTCACACTTGAGCAACAAATGGTCTTCTTTGCACGATTGGTTGGACACTTCAATGTTGCTGATGATATTACTCCCATCAAAATTGACAACTTTGATTGAGAATGGCATTTTTAGTGGTACTGATGTTCGCTCACTTGGCATCCATGTTGAACCAAGTCTTGAAAAATCTTTGTTCTCAAATCCTTTTAGTGCTTAGCTGAAATTCAGGTTTGCTTGAATTTATTGCACTCTGAAGGTTCTTCTGCCACAGCACAAACTACCCCATAGCCGTGGTAGCCTTGGTCTGTTTTTAGTGCTCTTTGCCAAAAGTTGTCAATTTGCAGAGTTTCTTCTAGATCAAGTTTTCATTGGGGTTCAATTTAGTCTATGATCTTGTTTTGCAATTTCTAATTTGCATTCTGAACCTTTACTGAAAGTTACTGACAAGTTTGTTTTTGATAATAACTGTTCTGCATAGATAAAATGAGTTATGATAGACAATAAACTGGTTATTAAATTACAAGCTTAATACTATACTACTGTGTATTGGTTTTAAGTTATCCACTGGTACCACACAAATCTGTAATTGTATCAGTTGGAGTTCATGTGGTAACTATGTAATACAATATTAAGGGATGGAAGTTGAATCATTACCTTGTGACACTGATGAACCTGGTTACCAGAAAAATCAGTTGTGGAAATGGTCTTTCAAATTCTATCATGCTTAATGCCAACTCTCCTGTTTACAAAAATAATCATGTTATTTCAAAACAAGATGATGCCTCAACTCCCAAGATATTATAGTGAGTGAAAAACAATGAAATTTTTATCAAAATAGCACATTTGAATCATTTATTTCCATTAACAATATGCTGTGACAAATATTTATTCAAATAGCATATTGTATTAAATAATTACTCAAATAGCACGTTTGGTATTCAGTTATGTTATGAACTTGATTTTATTTTTTATTTAAAGATGAAAAAAAGATAATTGAAAGTTGAGTTTTATAAATTAAAAAATAAAAATGCCATTAGTCTCTATCATCTCTTTCTCCATGGTCCAGTTGTATTTTCTTTTGGGCTTGCATTTTCTATCTTTCAACCTTTCTTTACTCAGAAGAGGCCAACTATAGCACATTGTATTTTGATAACTTTCTCCATTATTAACAATAATTTAGATTTGCAGTTTAGAGGTGATTTATGAATTGTGTATGTCAATTTTGATATAATTAATGAATGTTATATGAAAATTGAGAATAAATACTTCATTGTTTATTATTATATTATAATGAAAATTATGAGACGTGAGATAATTGAAAGTTTTAAAAATACTAGTTTACCTTATTTTCTTGTTTAGTTTTTTTTTTTTTTTTAATTTGTTTTGGCT
>Ga0209489_102022_pt1 | contig 41772 bp, 22 predicted proteins | sample SiratrowhiteBW_FD_187527 | JGI IMG/M metagenome (GOLD analysis project Ga0209489, IMG submission 187527) | Root nodule microbial communities of legume samples collected from California, USA - Siratro white BW (SPAdes) (version 2) | ecosystem: Host-associated > Plants > Roots > Nodule | place... | reverse complement strand
ATATATAACACTGTCTTTAATCATTTGTTAAATTTTATTTAAAAAATTGTAAGTATAATTAATTACATAAAAGCATAATATTTAATGAATTTTAAATAATAATAAATGTATTAAAATGTATTAAATAGTATGTTTTTAGCACATTTTTTGGTAGACAAATTAACTTCAACATCGGAAACAGCCCCTGGCATGTTCCCTTATGCACATGTAATTTACTCCCCAGACCAATATTCTTATAATCTATAATTTATGTTACTGAGTTGTTACCCCTTTTTCCATTAACTTTTACCTTTAAGCACTTCAACACCAAGTAGCTACATGTATGGAAGAGGCATGAAAGAGTCCAGAGTTAATTTATAAAAGGAAAATAATGATTTGACATATATAATAAGTGTAACATAATAACTTAATATTCTGTAGAGAGTATGTGAAAGAAAAAAATGACACACAAATTCATTTTATATGTATTATCCTTGTATCACTACCGTTCTCAAAACAAGCACAACCCTGGATTTTATTACTACCTTTATTTAATAATTTCTTTTGTCTGGAAATTAGCAAATCCTTCATTTCTCTTCCATTGTTGTGCATGCATGATGGTAGTAGCAGTATGAGAACTGAGTCCAAGCTCTCTTATATATCATAAAAAACCCTTGAAATAAATGAAAGAGTGTATACTATAATGGAAGCAATAGATTATATACCAATACTTTCATTAACGTGGTGTGACATCATCTCCACCAAATCCAGCTCCTTCTTAACTTCAATCCCCATAGTTGGTGTCATCATCTTAGTCTCACGATGCTCATCAATATGAACACGTTCTTCATGAGATTGCTTTCCCTCCACAGTAGGAGCACAGTGTACTTTTCCATCAAAATCTTTGTCATCCATTGTAGAAGCACTTTGTATATCATCTAGCAGAGAATCAATGCTACACCCCTCTTCAAACAAGTTATCATCCAAACAAAAATCTGGGACCTCGTTAAAATCATACTTTGGCACCAACTGGCCATTGGGACAGAATTGATCAACACACAGGAGCTGTGCGGCTGCTTTGCCGTTATTGTTTGTCTTAGCATTGGCATTTCTAGCAGATTTTTTTCGATAGTCCATTGGTGGATTTTGGTCTAAGTTCAAGCTCTTGATATATTCCTGAAGAAGAGAGCCTCTAGGGTACTTTGAACGGCATTTTCTTTTGGAATATTGTCTTCTCTTTGTTGCGTTCCAATGGTTTTTGATGGAGTTTTCAGTTCTTCCAGGCAATTTTTTCGCAATCTCTGCCCACTTATTTCCTATCTCTGCATGAGCTTCGATCAGTATCCTATCTTCTTCTTCAGTCCATATGTCCTTCTGCAAAATGGCACAAAACTAGTTTGTTTTATAATACAAGGCAGCGCAATGAATTTCAAGAATATAATATAATTTAAAAGTATATCAAGGTCTTATGTGGGTTAAAAGGAATAAACTTCAACAATATCATTGTTATTTTTATGACAAATAAATTGAAACCTTAATATCTGGCCTTAAATGGTTATGCCATCTTTCTCTGCATTGCTTCCCTATTCTCCCAGTCAAAGCCTGAGCTATGTGTGACCACTTCCTCACTCCATATTGGTCCACCAGTTGAATCAACAATCTGTTTATGGAAGCAGTCAAAGCACAGATATGTGTTTTTTCCAACAGAAACATGCCAAATCCATTATGTGAACAAATAAAAAAGATGTAACGAGATTATATAAATGGCCATTGAAAGCAAAAGGTTTAAACATGGAAAGTATACAATGAATGAAATTATGCACCTGTCTTCCTCTGATGTCCATTGCCCCTTCACTATGTTGGATTTCTTCCGAGGTTTGAATGTTCTCCGAGTGCTTGGTGATTCCCTAAGGTTTTTATTCAAACCAACTTTTTTATAAGGTGGGGATATGCATGAGACTTCATCTGGTACAACAAAATTCAAAGGTTTGGTTTCTAGAGCATTGAAGGGCAGGTATCTTTGGTTTGCCACCTCCATATCCATTTGATTAGTGCGAGGGAGGTTCAAACTATAACCTACATATTGGAAATTGTGCATCAGATGAGTATGTGCACTACCATTATTCTCAGCAAAAGGCTTGCACTCAAAAACTTCAAAATCAGGAGGTGCAGACTCACAGTTTACATTATGATCAAAGGGATCAAAATTTGGAGCGTGTACCCCGAAAATGGGATTGGATGAGGAGCCATTATTCACAGGAAACTGATCAATATGATGAAAATCTTGCAAGAAACCCTGTGAGGAAGGAGCTCCAAAAGGAAGCTGATCCCCCATGCTGGGTTTCAAGATATTTTCTTGCACATGCATTGGCTGCGAGGCATAGTTTTCTTTGAGGCTTGCTCCAATGTCCATGAAGGAGTAACAGAAACTGAGGGTAATGTCTGCGTTTCAAGCCATCTCCGTTTGTGTTCCTTAATAGGAGAGAGAGATTGAGAATGCATTAATTGCATGGCAATGCATCAAATGGCCAAGATTGTTTCACATCTAGATACTTGACCATATATGTTACAGTTCAAGTATAATAATAATGTTGCGGTTACTTCATTGACATGGTTATGGTCAAACCTTGCTTTGTGACTAGATATTATGCAGTAGTATGTAATTATAATCCATGAATTCTAAAAAGCCCACATTAACATTCATAATTTGACTAAATTGTTTTGTTACTCAATAATTTGACTGCATTTAGATATTTTTAGTATATGTCATTGTTTCTCTTGTAGGGGTAATGTCCAAAAAACATTAAATGTCCAAAAACATTTCAAGCTGTTCCTTTGTTAGGGTGAAGAGGTACAAGTCCTAAAAAACACAGCTACACCATACAGCTATTATTAAGACCTCCTATAAGATAAACTCCTAGAGGGACAAGTTTGGCTATGATTATTAAGAATGTTCTCAAGCATGAAAAACCAATTTAACATGTCATATACATGATTCAATGCATAACCTTCACTCAGGATAAAAGGCCAAATTGAATGGCTTGTAAATAAGGGAGCACTTCCACTCCACTGATACTGATAGCTTGATATTCTGACATTTCCATTCCTTTACTAGTTTGATGTTAATTACTAAGTACATGCTCATATATGTGGTTATTTTTTAAGATTTTCTTAAAGAAAACTTTCTATAATGTTTTAATCGAAACTTATTCTAATCCAAAATAAATTAATTCAAATATAGAATGAACATTTTATTAGTGAATCTTTTTTGGAAAATAAATCTATTTAACTTGAGATGCAGCTAGTTTATTTGTGCAGAAAATTTACTGCACCTAACATATAGTTAATTAAGTTAACACTCTCAACAGTTTAAAATAGTCTTACCTGAAAAAGTCTTGTGCAGTAACTGACCATAGTTAACAACTTCTATTTAATTCTAAAGTTTAAACGTTGCCAAAAAGACAATAAATGGCAAAGGATCATTCTCAGTAATAATCAGCTTTAAATGGAAATAAAATCACCAAAGAAAGTCCAATCCCCCCCAAAAATATCAGAGTTAATTTCAATGTTAAACATGTGATTACTCAATTTAAGATTATCTCTGCTACATTTTTAGTCTATACTAAAAAAAATATTTACTTTACCAATATTATTTAGTTTATATAAAAACTTTTTTAAGATTATGTGAATTGAGTCCATTCAGTTTTAATATTTTAAAAAATTGTATTTTTGGAAAAGTGAAATACAAAAAATTTAAATTACTTTCTTTATAATTATAATAACATTTAAATAAAAGACTGGTGCAATTGTGAGCTATGGAGAACCTCAATAAATAAAGATTCTACAGAAAGGGTGTGTTTAAACATATATAATTGTTCTAAGGGTTTGAAGGGAATAAAAGACAACATAAAAAGAATAATAAACCTTTTTTCTATCTCTCTAGGAAAACATTTTCATTTTCGTATTAATTAGCATTTCCATATTTCATATACTGAAAAACAATCTTGACAAATTTTTCATTATTTTACTTGAGAAACAAAGAAGTGTGGGAACAAAATATGTATGCTGCTTCTGTAAAAAAATGTCTATTGATCACGTTTTCCACAAGAAAGACAAATAATATAAACTAAAATGTTTCTACTTTTTGTGCACGTAGATTCACATCCAGGTGGCGTTGATGGAACTACCATAAATGTGAGTTTTCAATTTTGCAGTATAATATGTAAAATAGAAAGAGATTTGTTTTTATTATGTAAATAGGCAAGTCTTGTTAGTTTGATTACTTTATTTTGAAGAAACTGTGTCAGTATTCAAACCACGTTATCCTAAAGTTGGTGACACAAATTCAGTGTAATACGAAAAAAAAAAATTATATTTAACAAATTTTAATTAAGCTCGTATCTAATCAAAGAAGTCGTATCAGTTTACCTGTTTCCCTTTAACTTAGTATCTCAATCAGGTCTATGACCAGTCTTAATATTAAAATATTAGTAAAAGTAGACTATCTTTTATAAAACAGTTCTATTAATTAATAGGTCAATTCTTCTTTTAAGAAAAAAAAGGGGGCTTTTAAAGGAAACAGAAAAATAGGAAAAATAATACAAAATCTTTTAATTTGAAAGTTGGATCTTCATTAAATGAAACATAAATTTAACCAGATAATCAAATGTAAAGGTAGCATGTCTTTTGTGGTTTTTTTTGTACAAATATTTTCCAATCAATGGATCATCAAACTCCTATGTTAATTTATATAACAGTACAGTGGTCAATGTTCATTCCATAAGTACTGTATAATTAAACATAGATTTCATCCTACATATGATGTTCTTTATATTTCTAATTTTAAAGTCAACTTGATATAAATCAGTGCATACATTGTTAAGAGATTAATATTTCACAAGTTCCTCTCATCCTAAAACTTTGACATACAAGAGAACACCCTTTTGAAGATTACTGGCAACGGTGAACTAATTCAAGGACTTTGCAACTACACAATGCAGCATTCTATCTCAAATTCAAATTCTGCTGCTCAGGATTCAACATACCCATATTACATTTTGGAATTCAGTATCAAATAAAGTTTTTATAAATACTTGACATGCCAGATTAGGCATCCCTCGTTCAAAAGTATCCAATTACTTAATTTGCTCATGCCCTAATTCTAGTCATTCTCTGTTCTATGGTATTTGCCCTTTATCAAAACAAAGGCACGTTCCTTTTATTTCTAACAACAATGTTTCGATATATGTGCATGCAAACGAACAGATGACAGTGTATTAAACAAAAAAGAGTGTAAGAGTATGTGATCAAAATTTAAACGTTGATGAAATTATCTGATTGAGAAACCATTAGGCGCCACTCAGACATGTACAATTACATCCGAGACCTAACTACTAAAAATTAGTAAGGGGTCAAGAACCCTCAATTCCTATCTGACCTATTAGATTTGTCATGCAACTGGCAAAATTGTACGACTGAAAATTAAGTTTTCTTTGGCTTGAGTCGATTCACCCTGGAATACAGGAAAACACCGGCTAGAGCTATAGCAGTGCCTGCAGAGGAAGAGCACATATGATATGTAGGTATATGGTTCAAAAACTATAAAAACACTTGTTCAAATTATTCCAGTTGGAACCAGAAAATAGCAACTTTACCCAGTGCGTTAATTGGTGAGACTGGAATTCGGAAGAAGATGACTGCGCTCACAATGACCACAACCCTTTTCACACAATTTCCTACAGAGTGGGTAACGGGAGACACCTTCTGCAGTATCATATAAGCAACCTGCACAGTGAATTCACAGAAAATTACATTATAATATAAGAAAACTATCAGAGAAAAGAACCTCGGAAAAATATATAATACGGCTTCAGATAACTTATTTCAATTTCAAAACTCTAATTAGTTAGTAACAACGTGTAAAGTTCTTAATTCTCATACTCGTACCTTTACTTTCTTATCATGATCTCAAGATGAACCTAGCTAAGAAGTGCTTCTAACTCAGAAGTCCTAGTGTCAAGTTATTTTTAACAATGAATGCAACTAGCTCAGTCTAGCATGGTTTAATATTTTATTTAACTTTTTACAAGGGACATCACTCATTTGCTTAGTTATGAAAAATATTATACAAAAGTTTCTCTCTTCCAAAATTCGCATGCTCTGCATAAGACTGTCAGAAAACATAACACAAAAAAGTTATATTATTTATACAACGCATTCTACGATATGTCGTCTCCCATTACATCAATCATCTTGTCTCGTCTTATCTCCTTTTTTCTCCACAGGAAATTGTGTAAATCTAAAGAAAAACAGTTTCTGGCGCACAAATACCCTTCTCAACAGGAATGATATAGAATACAAGCATATAAATATCTCACAGCATAGTAGTCATATTGTCTCTGAACTTCAAAATGAATTCAAATCATCCCCAACAATGGGCAAGAGAAACAAAGTATTGTATAGTGTGCACAGATAAGCAAGAGTTAAATCCATAATTTAAAAAATAATTTCAATATGTAACATTTACTGATGTTTAAATTTAATGGTGAGGAGATGAAATATTGAAGAAGAAATAGAAGTAGCAACAGTTTTGAATATAAGGTAGGCAATTGTGCATAGAAGAGGGGAAAAAGATTACTTGTTGATACCCATGGAAACATAGTGCAGCAAGAAGAGATCTGATATACACTTCATTAACATTTAATCCCTGTCAAGAAAAATGACATGATGATCCATTAGTAGTCTCGACACCACAATATATTTGGATTGTGAGAATGTCAACAAAAATCCTATCAATTTCAACCAAGAATTCAAAACACTCACAGAAGATTGCAGGTAAGTAGGGGTAAATTTAATACCCTCCATTAACAAAGTTACAGGTACTGATATCAAGAAGGACATAACAGTCATTATTGAGAAGAGCGTTATGTTGTCCATAGATTCCTGAGAAGAAAAAAATGTAATGTACGACTGTCATAAAATGCTCCTCATACTCTGCAAAAAAATAACTATCAACAGTAAAACAAATGCGAAAACTTTGAGACGTGTTAATATTACCTCCGTGTTAACCATGAGCTTTTTGCTAAGAACATTGCGAGACTGATTTGTCAAATTGGAAGCCATTGCACTCCAAAATCCAGCCCTGTTAAATATTCCAATAAAGAAAATTCCACTTAGTAGAACACAATCATATTTTCCTTTCATATGGCTGCATTTCCTCCCTTTCTTTTCTTTCTTTCACGTGTATCACCTCTTATCCCTTTGTTTCTCTTTCTTTCCCTCTCCAGGTGTTAATTAGAGATTGGTGTACACCAATTTTTTTCATTTTGTAAGTACGGATGGAATAATGCATGCATGGTAAGAAAGGTTACCAATTGAAAGAGGACTCGGTAGCAGATGCTAGAACTACCCCACCAACAATAGGCACAAGGGAACCAACCACCCATGCAGTAGGATTCTGTCAGAAAACAAATCATAGCAAACGGCAAGAACCAATTCACAATTTGCCATACATAAGTGAGTAAAGAAATATCAGTTTTGTTTAAAATAAGCATATATATGATACAAGAAAGTATGGTGTTCAAAGTTCTAACCTCTCCAAGAAACACGGCAGAAAGGAGCACTGAAAAAAAAGGCTCCATAGCTTTTATTGTGTGAGTGAACGACACAGCAACCTTTCCAAGACTCATGTTAGTAAAAACAGACCCTAAAGTATGAACCAGAGCCAGAGGCCATATCGCTGCAAGCTGCAACCCGAGAAATGGATCACAGATAAAATACAAGAAAACAGAACAAAAACAGAGCAAATAGTAACAGAAAGATTAAGAAACCTGGGCGCGACTGAGTTTAGGCCTCTTGTAGAGTTTAAAACCCCACATGAAAGCTACGAGGAGAGCCCCCATAGCAAACTGAATCGTGCTAACGGTTAAAGGGAAATGGTAAACCTTCAAGACCTGTTTGTTATAGATATTGAAGTAGATGTTGAAGATGATCCAGAACCCAAACAGGGAAACCATTTCGAGAAAGTTGTGCAGACGGTTGCCTCCAGAGAACTCGGTGGCACTGCACTTGGACACGGAGGTTTGTCTGGCATGGAGAAAGCGACGAGAGAGAACAGGTTTGAAAGAAGAAGAAGAAGAAGAAGAAGAAGAAGAAGATGGTTGACATGGGAATGAAGAGGAAGAGGAAGTGAAAATGTGGTTGAGTTTGGAAGTGGAAGGAGAGAGAAGGGTGTGAGGTTTGCGGAGAGAGAGGGAAGGGGAGAAAGAAAGAAGTGTGCTCTGCATTTCGTAGACGCAACGACGCAACTCTTTGAGCTCAGAGTCTCTCTTGGTTCTTTTCTTTCTTCGCTTCAACGCAATGGTTGACCGTGACGTGATGGACCAGGTTTTAAAGGCTGCCTTCTGAGTAATAAAATTAATATATTAATAAATAATAAATGAATAATGAAATAGTAGTACTTAAGAATAATAACAATAACTGCTGCATGAATCTGGATTCAAATGTGTGGGATATTCCATTCTTACAATATTATTATTCTATTGTTATTATATTTTGATTGGCTTTCTCTTTCTGTCTTTGTTAGGAAAACGTTTCAAATTTGGTCCTCACCACCTTCATAATCAATTTTCTCAATGTGCACACTGACTCACCACACAAAAAAAGGTGCATACCAATCATAGAGAAAATCAAATATGCTTTATGTTGATGTACTTTTCCACCAATAGGCTGCTTTAACTGGACATAATACATAGAAAATTAGGCATTCAAACAGGAAAAAATTGTTATAATAAACTAAAAATTAAACTATATTTTAAATAAAAATGAAATTATAGTTTTATAATATTCACAGTTTGAAAACAATAGTTTGAATCATTTAAGTATAAAATTAAGTAAATTAGATGCAAACTAGTGAAATCAGATGGTCCATTAATTTTAACTTTCAGAATTCATTCATGGGCGTAACAACGATACCAGAATAAAAACTATAATTACTTCAGTACATTAAGATATAAAAGAAATACTAAACTATTTAATCATATTAATTTAATTGAAAAAAATACGTTTGCTAACAAATTAAATTAAAGCAATATGTACAAATTTAAAACTTTTTGTTTTTCAAAGGCATTCGCTGTAAGAAAATTGCATTCAGTTGAGTATAATATTTTGACGTATGTAAAATTAAAGATATTTAAATTTTAAAATGGGAGAGAACAAGAAGAAGAGTAATAGATGATGAGAGAAAGAAGAGGAGATTTTGACAAAAATCTGTAATGAGAGAAAAATGCATATATTCAAATTTGATTTTTAGTCTCGACAAACTTCACGCCAACGTATAAAACATTTGCTTATTGTTTAAAAAAATATTAAAAATTATAGTGTATTAGAGCATTTGATACGAAAAAAAAAACATTTTAAAAATGAAATTTAGTTCATATATGAGTGTGTGGGATATTAAATATAACGTAATAAGTTTTTAATATTTTACTATGTGCATGATAAAATTATCATAACTTATTTTAATAATAGGTATAACGTCTTTTATTAGAAGGAATGAGAATTTGTTCAATTTTTATCTTTATTCAAACAACATTAGGTTAGGTCTTTGAGTTTATCAAAATCATCTCCTTAAACAACTAATTAGATGCTTCAATTATAGAGTTTATCATTACATTAAATGTAATTGTTTGATAACTTGAATGACCAGCTACACGCTTTGAGAACAAGATATACTAACAACTCAACAATTTCACATAATTGAACCAAAATTAACTATTTTAACACACAACTTTTTTCTCTCCAATTAAACTCAAAAATAATGTTGTTATAGTCTCATTGATTTAAATTCTTTAATTCTACTCAAACTTAACATTAAACAACACACACAATCAAATATTTCAAAAACCAACCACAATAAATCATGAATCACACTTCAATCAAATTAACATTACACTTCAATAAGATAAAAAAAATTACGAGTTATCTAACAAAAGATTTACTCTCACTGACTACAGTTAATTAAACTAAAACAATTTTTTTACCTTAAAATTTATGCTCTTAAAAAAAAACAAATAAAATTTATGAAAAAAAAAAGTTAAAAGAGTCTTAAATTATTTTAAATAAATATGACAAAAATATCAAACATATAATTAAACCAAAACTATTATAGATCTTTTATTTATTTTAGGATTTAGGGTTTAATATAAAAATCTCATCCATGCAAACTAAACAAAAGGAAAAGATTTGAAGGGAGAAAAACTTGCTTGGGTAAAAGGTCTAATTGGATACTAGTAACCTAAATTATGTTTTCTTCTATATAACAGTTTATAAAGAAAAGAAAAAATAACTGCAATATCAAAAACTTGAAGATAACTAAGAGTTTCGATAAGTTGGGAGAGAATTCTTTCTTAAAAAATAATGAATTAAGTTTATTTTTCGTTATATAAATATTTAATTTACAATATTTATAATTCAATTATATTAAACTTGTTCATTTATATTTATAAAAACATATCCTTATAATTAAGCAAAGTTAGAGTTTAAATTAAATTGTCCAATCAAATTTTGGATCAAATCACAACAATGTAAAACCAATCTAAATGAGTCCGAGCTCACATCTACTGCACATAAAAACTATTGAATTGATTTTCATATATGTAAAATATTACTAATTACTAATTCCTATTGGTATTCCGTTAGAAATTCTTAATTTGATCAAATTAAGAATATATGATATTTATATTTTGAGTGAAGTCCCACACTATTTTTAAAATATATTTTAATTATACATTTTTTTAAGAAACTTTATAAACACACTTTACTTATAGTTAAAATTTATTAAAAATAATAACATTGTGTGACTCACTTTTCATTTATTGAAACTCACTCATTATTTTTATAATTTCAATAATTTTTTACTAATAATAAATAATATATTAAAAATGACATTTTCAGCGCTCCTCCTTCCAAAAAAAGAAAAACACCAACCAATTCGTAAATTGAATTTATCAAAATGAATATTTATAATTTTTTTATATCTAATCTTTATTTTTTTACAACATTTTTTTTTCTGATGAGAAACAATAATATTTACTTTTTTCCTGACAACAATTGAAAAAGTAATGAAAATAATAAATTTTTACAAAAATACTTGATCTTTTATAAGTATTTCTTAAATACTTATAAAATATTTATCAAGAATCTTTAACTTTTACTAAATGATTACAAGCCCAAAATCAAGTTGTAATCCAAACTCTGGGCATTGCATTTGAACCCGCATATACCCATGCTCCATTTTTTTAAAAGTTAAATTTTTAATCTTATTTTTAAAAAATTATATTTTAAATTATACATTCTAGATTTAAAAATATATATTTATATTTTTGAGAATATTATATACATTATAGATTATATTTGATAATGTATTTATAGGTCTAAAAATTTATTTTAAAATGAATTTTCAAATACACATGTACATTTTAAAATGTATACAAAACTTGATATTGTATAATCCAGATTCTGAACCGGAAGTATTCTTCACATTTAATCATTCCATGGAAGTGCAGCTTCAATCCACCATAGTAGCATGCAATGGTTCAAACTCTCTATTTTTTATTATTATTTAACTCTTCAATTCCTTCTATTCTAACATGCTTTGGTTTTGTTTTGAAAATATTTTTCACAAGGATTGTACAAAAATGAAAAATAATTAACTCTATAAACTAATTTGTAAAAACTCTTTCATATAATTCTTTTAATTTTTTATTCTAAAAATCCTTCCATTCTTAGACTTTCTTATCACACACACCTGAACTGAGTGATGACTGACACACTGTGCTACTTATATTTTCTTCTCTCTTCTCACATGCATAAAAACTAAGAAAGTGAAAAAAAAATATAGGAATAAAAATTAAGATGGTTTTTAGGGTTGTTTGATCAAAGAGAAAAAGTAAACATGCAAATAAACTGACATAAATGTGATTGATGAAAAAATAACAATGATAACAAAGGGAGAATCTGTTAAATTTATTTGTAAGAGGTTACTTGATCTCCCCTTTGTTTGCTTTTGACATATTATTTTCTAAGACCAGTCCCATCATAAAATATTTTCACTCACTTTATTAATAATATTTTTATTAAAAAAATAATTTCACTATCTTTAATAAAAAAATTATATATTCAAACTCGCTAACTTAATAAATTGGTACTAAATTCGAAAGATAGTTGATAACAACTGTCCACTCCCAAATAATACAAAATTACTATTACATAGTAAGATCCGACCAACAAAATATATTTTATGATAACCTATTTGGGACACGTGTGCTTTTTTTTGTCCATTCATAGGAAATTTGGATATGGGTTCAAAGGCTTCAGATTTCATAATATCCAATTATCCAATACAATCCGTCATAACTGACAAGCAGGTAATATTTTACAACACTCTACAATTTTACAATTTCCTTAATACCCTCAACTCAAGGATGGAAAACGCACACGTGTAACACTTTTCTCATCACCATTATATATTTAAAAAAAAATATAAAGATAAATAAAAGAAAATTTCTGACAACTCCAAATCACATGTAATAGTTAATAATAAAATACTGTCTTTCATTTACAAACTAGGCAAATAGGTAATAATCAATTAAAATCATTTATTAATTAATTTCGACAAATTTTATTGAGGAACTAAAATAATTGTACTTTTGAAAAACCTAATTTCTGCTTAGTTTTACAAACAACCACAAAAGTTATGTGTCAAAGACCACATACATTCTTTTTCCAAAATTAATAGAAGATACAATTTGCTTATAATAATAAATATAAATATAATGGCTAATTTGGAAAGTTACACGGTAATTTAACTTTTGCCGCGGAACAGAGATGCTTGAGTTGCAGTAGATACTAGGTTGCAGTAGATACTAGGAGACATAGTGTGTGGTACAATGATTGTTGTCTGATTTTGGGTGGTAGAGGAATAATAGTAATCCTAATAGGATTGGTTTGGGGGAGAATCGGAAGCAATAGCATCGATTGAAAAATGCAATCGTTATCGTTAAGTATGAGTCTGAGGAGCGGTGGTTCAGCGAATTTACTGTTGCTGGGTTCGGAGGCGAGAGTGAGAAGAAGAAGCAGAAGTGTGATCGTAGCGTGTGTTTCTGAGGGAGACAGTGGTGGCAGTAGCACCAGCTCCTTTCTCTCTCGCACCCAAACCTACGCTCTTCTTAAGCAACAGTTGCTAGTAGCTGCTAAATCTGAGGTTAGTATAGTTTAGTTGGTGCCTTGTTTTTTAAATCGGAGATGAACATCGTTTTTTGCCTCTTTTCTTCAGGATTACAAGGAAGCTGCTAGAATTCGAGATTCGTTGAAGTTGTTTGAGGAGGAGGAGCCTGTGTTGCGTCTGAGGAGACTATTGAAGGAAGCAATTGCGGAAGAGAGATTCCAGGTGTCTAACTTATTCTTTGATTTTGCGTGGGATTCATCTTGATTTTTTCTAATATACTCTCTATTACTATTAGGTAAATTTCATGTCAGTCTCACCAAATAATTTGGACTCACTCTCATGTCAAATTATTAGAGCATTTCGAGTTTACGAATTCAATTTGGGTTAATTCAAAAGTTAGGTTAATTGTCCACTTACACAAGAACTCACTTAAATCCTTTATCTTAAATGTGAGAACTCTTTTAAGTACGAGCCTCTTCCATAGTAGTAGTATAACTTAGGATCATCACCCACTCCATCTCCTTGTGGTGTTTGGGAGAGAAACACTCATGGCAATTCTCATTAATGGACCATGAGCATAAACACAAGAGACTTGACACTGCCTTTAATCCAGAACCTTAAGATAATAAGTCTCTGAATATGTTTTACTTATATGTAACTCAACCTGTCTATTTTTACACAATACTATACTCCAACTTAGACACACTAGCTTAATTCTTAACAAGAAGATTTTCCATAAAGGGATCTACAAATCTATAATTCACAAGCTAACCAATAAGATTAATCATCAATACCACTTATTAGGTAATCCAATAGAGAAACACCTGAGAAATTATACAACGAGAAATGGAGTATTATTTTGCAGAGGCAGAATTATGCTTCTGTGTAATGAAGAGTTTAATAAGCAAATCTTATTTGAATTTCATTGCCCTAAAGTGGGTGATCATGCTGGTGTTACCAAAAACTACTGCATTTGTTCTGAATTTTATTGGCCAGAAATGCAAGCTGACATAAGACAATGTGTGCGTGGATGCTCCATTTGTCTACAAGCTAAGGTAGATCATGCTTTACCTCTGGGGTTATTGCACCTTGGCCCATTCCACTACATGTGTGGGAAGACACTGTTGTGGACTTTATTACCCGATTGCCTCATTCTCATGGGTATTCTACCATCATGGCGGCAGTGGATAGGCTGTCTACATTTGGGGGCTTCATTCCTTTAAAGGCAGACTTTACTAGAAAAATAGTGGTTGAATCTTTTGTTAGTAGCATAGTTGGACTCTGGTATTCCTAAATCAATGGTTTCGAAATCTGATAAGAGTTTTTTTTAGTTATTTTTTGCAACACCTCTTTAAAGCACAAGGTGCTGCTCCAGCTATCAGTTCTTCTTATAATTCACAAACGGATGGATGAACAGAAGCTTTGAATAATACCTCAGAAATGTATCTATGCTGTTTTGTCTATTATAATCCAAAGGCTTGGTATTCAATGTTACCTTGCACTCAATTTTGGTATAATTCTTCTATGCATCATAGGCTTGGTATGTTTCCTTTAAAAGCTTTATATGGTTGAGATCCACCCTATGTGGTTCGCTATGAAGTTCATTCCAAGGATCCTATTGTTGTCCAGGAGATTCTGCATGCGAGAGATGAGCTGTTACAGCAATTGAAAGATAATTTAATAAAGGCTAAGAATTATATGAAACAGCAAGCAGATAAAAGGGGACAAATGCAATTAGAAGTGGGTGATTTAGCATACAAATAGCACTCCGTGGTGGTACGCTGAGCATGCGCTAGTTTCTCCATTCCCAGTTTCGGCACACATAGAATCTGTAGCTTATAAGCTCCAGCTACCTGACATTGCCATGATTTATTTGTTGAAGAAGTTTCAAGGAACATCCTCTCAACCTTATGTTCTTTTACCACTTACCACGACCGAGTTGGGTCCTGCGGTTCAAAATTTTAAGGTTTTAAATTATCGTACTATCATCCGTAATTTGCAACAAGTACATCAGGTTCTCATTCAATGAGAGCAAACTGATAAAGATTATAAAGGTATTTGAGATTCTTACAAGGTTGATTTTATTAGAATGGGTATTGCAACATGCAACCAAGAATGCGTTATTGATATATTTGTGGTTTAGATTTCATATAACAAAACTTTTGTTTCACAATAAGTCAATCACGTAAGAGAAAATGACATCATATACAAATCAAAACTTTAAAAACAAATAAGTCTGTGGCTTCTTCTCACTTTATGTATTATTCAACTTGTCTCTTTTTACATAATGTGCAACTCTAACATTTATGCTGTCTTTTAGTTCAATTATAATTTTGGAACACAATTTTAAACTATTTTTTTATTGTTTTAAGATGTAAATCTTATTTCATTGGATGTACCTAAATGAATATCGTAAAATTCAACTAATGTTTGAAAAAGAAAATCGTAATCATAATAAAAATAACGTGAAAGTGTACATTCTTTTCCAGTTGGTTTCAAATTGTTATATTGTTAGGTCTGTGACCCAATTTTTCAAAATTCAATGAACACTGTTTCTTTCAGTATTCAGTTCAACCATTAAATAGCGTATACATATCTTAACTTTCATACCTCTACATTCATTTTTCTCTCTAATCCTCTATCTGATCAGCTCTCCTCACATCATTTACCTTGAATTGACAAAACGTGACTTGTATTGTTATGTGTATTTTTTCTGAGGAATGATTAGCTTATTAGTTTTACATTTGGACACCTTTTCCTCTGTCTTTCCAGGATGCTGCTAGTTATCGTGATGAGCTAAAAAAAATTGCCCCACACTCTCTTTTAAAATGCTGCAGTGATGCTACAACATTGGTATGATCCCTATTTCAATTAAATACTTTTGTCTCCTAGACAGTTCCTTATTCTTTATCTAAAATAGAAATACGTTTAACTAGTAAAACAACTTCCCTTTTTAAGCAGTCTTTGAAGTTGATTGTGCTGATAGAATAATTAGTTAGATACCCTGTGTTCAGAAATGGAAATGTTGAGAATCTCTCTTGGAATAATTTGTATTTGATGATTTCTCCATAAGTTTCATAATACCCCTGTTAGATGTTTGTTAGTGAGAAAGTTAGTCTGTAAGGTTAGTGGGCTGAGAAAGTTAGGAGAAATTAGGCAAGTTTCCTATAAAAAAAAATTAAAAAAAAAAAAAAAAGACTTTGAGAGAGATTTATCTTATCATTTGAAAGGAAATTAGGGCGTTTGAACACAGGAAGGTGCAGACCAACGAAGATCTGCAGCTGTAAAGGGAGAATATTATCTGTATTCTTTGTAATAAAATAAAGCACTAGGTTTCTATCAGACCTTTTACTATTGTTGTTGTCGTGGCTTTTCTAGTATGGCATGTCTTCTAATTTAGTTAGCAATGTTCAGTAAAAGAACTCCATTTATTTTCCTTCGGAGTCTTCAAGGAAAAAAAATATTTGTATTCTTTGTAATAAAATAAAACACTAGGTTTCTATCAGACCTTTTATTATTATTGTTGTCGTGGCTTTTCTAGTGGCCTGTCTTCTAATTTAGTTAGCAATGTTCAGTAAAAGAACTCCTTTTATTTTGCTTCGGAGTCTTCAAGGAAAAAAATGCAAATGCTTAATTCATGAGATACCTTGGAGTTCTTAACATTTAATTGCGACTTATTCAGGGAATCAGAGTTCAAGTTAGGAGTGTATATATAGAGGGCAGAAGTCAGCCTTCAAAGGGGTTATACTTCTTCGCATATAGAATAAGAATTACCAATAACTCAGACCACCCTGTTCAACTTCTTAGAAGGCATTGGATTATAACTGATGCTAATGGGAAGACGGAAAATGTCTGGTGAGTTAATCATTCTTCTCTTCTGCAATTTGTTACTCTTCCAAAGTGTTTTTTTTTTTTTTTTTTTTTTTTTTTTTTTTTTCTTTTTACTTTAAACTCACGAGGCACATAGTTCATGGCAAAACACAGTTACTTTGATACTGGTAACCCACTTAATAAAAAAAGAACGTTGTTGTTTCAAACTCAAAGGGATTTAAATTCAACATAACTTCTGTACTTTATTTTCCATATGATAGGGGAATTGGAGTTGTTGGTGAACAGCCGTTGATACTTCCTGGGAATAGTTTTGAATACTCTTCAGCATGCCCACTGAGCACACCAAATGGTAGAATGGTAAGATTTACTTCCGTTGTTGCGATTTCCTGGGATAATCAGAATTGATTTTGAGTAAGGTGGAACCCTTTTTAAGTTAAAATATTGCTGATGATGTTTGGTAATCTATACTAATATCACCTTTCCATCAATTATGAAATAGAAGCACAGGATATTTCAATACTTTAGGTATTATGCAATCAAATATACTATAATAATTTAATTACATTTTTTGATCCACATGTATTACAATTGTGCAACTTGGTCTTCCGCTTCCCATGGCCTAAATTGGAATTTTCTTGATAGGGCATTCCTACGATCTTGATCTTTCCATCAATCTTTTATTAAATATTTAAAGATATTTTAGATGTTACACGAAATGTTAACGTGGTAGTTGGTGTGTTATCTAACACATGGTGATGTGAGTAATTGTACTTGTGGTTTCTCTGTAATCATTCATGATTGCAATTTCAGAAAGATCAAGAGTATAATCAAGACACATAACATGGGTCAGAGTCCAAAAACACATTAGCGTGTGTCAAGGGTTGACAACAAGCCAAGTGAATGTTATCATGTAGTGTCCATCAGCTGAACTTATTAAATATTTAACATAATAAAAAAAAAAAACAGACAGAAAGACCAAAGTTATAATTTCAAGAGACTAACTAAAAGTGTAATTAAATTTATATGAGAAGGAGAAAAGAACCTGATTTCCTCATTCTTTTATTTACGTATACTCTCAAGATTGATTTGCTTCAATCAAATCAATATTACACTTAAATTGTCAACATGCCAGAACTGGGTTTCTATAAACATGCATTGCATTAAGTTTGAGTGGATGCAACGGTGCCATGTTTTCAAACCGAGCAACTGTCATTATTTGCATAATCAACAGATCTTTCCATGGGTAAAGTAAAGCAAAATTAGAAGACTTATTGGACATGCTTCAGTGAGGGTGATTGGTTCATGGATGCATCCTATTTTTCAATGTTTCAAAGAATACTTTTAGTATTACTACAGATTGAGTTGTTATCATGATTTTAGCATGCAGCACTCTTAGTTTCTTCATGAGAATGGAAATCGGTGGAAAAATGTAATTTAAACCCTAAATGATAGAGATTCATTGTTTGCATTTGATTGTTTTATTCGAGATGCATTTCCACATTCAAGGATTTCCAGATGCTTCTCCATCACATCGCACATAAAACCAGGGTTTTGTATCATAATGCAGGAAGGTGACTATGAAATGATCCATGTTGAAAGAGTAGGCTCACGATCATTCAATGTGGCCATTGCCCCGTTTTCTCTATCTCTTCTTGGAGATGATGAAGGTTGTAATATTTGAAACTGAATTACAGCATCACCTTCTGCAACATGTAAATATTTATCATTCTCATCGCCAGTGCAAGGGTTTAAGCATTCTATTTGCTTTAGTACAAAATATTTCATGGTTACAAATAAATGATCAGTATACATTTGTATTTTATTGAATTGATATGCAGAAAACTCAAGAAATCAGTGTCATAGGAACTGATTATAGAATTTCTAAATATATTTTCATAATTTTAGTTTCAGAATAAATTAATATGCTCTTGAAAATTTAATTCCGAAACCCTAAACAATTATGGGAAATTCGATTGAAGATATTTTTTTAAACTTGATAAAAAGAGAAAGATAAATGGTAGATTTAGATAAAATGGATGAAGAAAAAAAAAAAAAAAAGCCCATAGCTCAGAAGCTGACCCAACAATACCCAATCATTCATAGCACTCTTTTTGCTGAATAATTAATTATTCATGGTAATTGTTAAGTGAATTAGGTTCGTCTTTCTTCCCAAAGTTAAACAAGCAATTTTTATGGGATGAAATATTCAGAAAACTATACTTTTACAGCAAAAAAAAGTAAGAATTAAAGTAAACTATGAATTTTCTTACCCTTTGTTGATTGTGATTAAAAAAATGAAGTATATTCTTGGCTGAAATAATGAAGAAAAAACAATAAAGGATTGTGAGGTTCTTGTGTACTTGTTTAATGTGCCAACTACCACTATAGGGATTTGGACCAGCGAAATAAATCTAAAGGATAACTGTATGAACATGTAAAACAGGCTTGATCAATTTATTCACTATTTCGGCCGAAAGATATCAATTTGTCTGCTGGAAAGATTGGTAATGGATACATTGATGAAGTTTGTGTTGCATTTTGTCGTTATTTTTGTCTTGAGTTGAAAGCAACAGTGAAAAATAAAACAAAGAAAAGAGAGAGGGAACCTTAACTTATACTAGCATTAATAAGATGAAAAATTAAGAGATGAGTTCTTACCTTAACTTTGTGTTTGAACCTTTTCCTTTTCCTTTTCCTTTTCCTTTAATTAAGAGAGTTTTGCTGTCATGTGAGCTTATTAGGAAAATTTATAGTGAGCTTGTCTGAGACACAACAAGACACTTTCAAATTAAGTAATTTGGAATATTTTTTTCAACTTAGTTAAAGTTGCTATTAGTATTGATCATATTTGCAGTTTGGGAATTAAGTAGGGTCGAAAGACCACTTTTTCAGATAAACCAAACCAATTTAACACTTGAACTTTAATAATACCATTTTAAGGCAATATATAAGTTAAGGAGAAAGGCAAAAGAACTACCTTAAACTTATTTTGTGTTGCTTACAGCAAAGTTTCTTATGCAATAACTAAAACAAAATGTATTTTATCAATTTTGTATACTTGGTTAGCATAAATATATTTTTTTTTTCATCCAAACCCGGACTTCAAAGAATTATTTATTAAAAACTATGAAAAAATTTGTAAAGATTTTCATAATTTAATATTGATGATTACTTGAACCCTCAATTCACGCATCACTTACTATATTTTCTAAAAAAAGTGTAAATTATGATTGAATATTTATACCTAAAAAATGTAAACTCTCTTTTTAAATTTCATAATGCAATCAGAACATAGTTCACTAATTAAAAAAATCCGTATATCTAAATATTTAAAGGTAAAATTCGTAATAAACACTAAATAAATATCTTTATATATATATATATATATATATATATATATATATATATATATATATATATATATATATATATATATTTAATATGTATTTTTTTTATATTTATGAAATTGAAGTTGTTTTTAGAAAATTTTTTTTAACTTATACTTTATAATTCAACTTGTTTAATTTTTTTTGAAAAAGATCAAATTTATTTGTATAATATTTTACTATGTAATTTTATTGAATTATATTTTAAAATTAAAATTTTTATCTAAATTTATATTTTAAATAATTTATTTTTTAAGTAATTTTATTTTAAATAAAACATATTCATAAATATCTATGGATATCCATAAATAGAAAAAAAATGCTGAAAAATTTTTCATAGATAACAAAATATAGCACGGCAAGTAGAAAGATGGATTTTTTTAATGGGTGACCCCTACTTTCACACTTTAAGTGATATTGTTGATGGATGTTACAAATTATATGAATTAAGTGTTGTATTTGAAAAGAGAAAAAAATCACTTAGGTTTTTGTTCCATATAGTCTACTTTAAAATTCAATTCAATAAACTGTACTCCAGTTGAGTTTTGATGCTTCTTTTAAGCAATTTAATTCCATTCAACCTTAATCCGATTCGTAATTAGATTTATTGATTAAAAGATTAATTCATTTAAAAATAAATTTTTTACCTCATCTTACAATTTTATTTTGAGAAATTAAATTTTTTAAAATTTACTTCTAAAATAATATAAATGTATATCTCAATGAAGGGTTTATACAAAACATAACGTGTTTCAAAATATAACATAAACATACATAAAATAAATATATAATATTCTAACTAAAAAATATGAGTAGTTATTTTTTCCGTAAACTTGCTCCTTTTTCATTCTTTCTTCATTCCTTTTTTAAACTAATTTTTATTCGTCTTTGATTCTCCATATACCTTAGGCTTACTTTTAGTTTTTATTCATTTTATTCTTATTAAATAATTCATTTATGTTTATTTTAAAGTCAGGCTTATTTTTAATCTTTATTCATTTTATTCTTATTAAACATCTCATTTATATTTATTTTAAACTCGTATTGAAATGGTTTTACTCCTATTAATCATTTCTAAAATCCCATTAAATCCCATTAAATGAGATTTAGCTTACCATGCATTCCACTAGTTAGTCTAAGGAGCTTAGATTAAGTCCTAGCTCATCAAGTTTGGCTTCTCCATTTCATTTGGTTTCTTGAATCATTTCAGACTCTTAGCCTTAGTCCCGCTCACCAAATGGATGTCGTATAGCCTCGAGAGAGTTCACCTTATGTTTTCATTCTTAGGCTATTAGAGGCCATTCCTCACATTTGCTTAGAGGGTGTTCACCTCTTGTATTCAGAAAAAAAAAAAAAAAAAAAAAAGTGTTTGTCTTAAAGTCTCTATTGTCCTTTATATGTTGCTCTATTTGTCCCTAAATCTTGCTCATGTAGATTGAATAGTCATAGCAAATTTATCACTCAATATATATAAGGATAAACTACTAAAATAAATTTATTTCTAACATAAGATAGTGTATTTAAAAAAACATTTTTATTAACACTCTATAAATAATTCAACACAAACATACAACAACCATATATATCATACATAGATTTATATGTCATAGGATATTTAATAAATGAAATAAAGATAAACTTACTCCATTTAAAAATCTTATTAAACATAAATGATTTTGAATCCTTGACACTACAAAATGTACTCAGATTTTGAAAAAAAAAAGTATAAGAGAGAAAATTTAGAAAGAAATTGAAGAGAAAATAAATGAAAAAATAGAAAAAGATGAATGTTTATATCCATAATTACATTAATTACCTAAATCAACAATATTTGTATTGTATACTTTTCAAACAATAGTATTTTTTTATTTGTATTGTTAATATGATACATAAAGTAAAAACAAACCAAACATAAAATTATAATCACTAATATCTAGTTGCATCATCTTAAGTTGTCCATATTAATCTCAGCTTACTTATATTTCTATTTTGAATGAATATTTAGTCTAGTTCGTCACTAAAAAAAATTCAGTTCGATAAGCTCCGAAAATTAAAATTTTACTAAACCAAACTTTAACTAATTAATATTTAATCCATGCAGTGTTTCCTTTTAAGTTTTTTTTTTTTTTTATGGGATTTCATGTAAACTTTGTAAAAATTCAACTTTATTTTGGGTCTTCCATTATATATATGTTATAAATTTGTATAAAACTTTGTTTTTCAAATAAATTTAATCGAAAAAGTCGCTTCATTGTGTAACTTTGTTTTTTTAACTTGATGGGTGTTTTTTCTTTTATAATACATAATGGTATGTTTGTAGTAACATGTATTTTTCTTATTTGAACACGCCAGTGACTTTTGCAGGCAATAGAAATTTATAACAATCCACACAAATCAAAGATTGAGTTAGACTTTATAGAGGCAATTCCTCTGCTCGAATCTTGATCCGTGTATCTTACAAAGAAAGAAAACAGAGAGAAAAGAAGTAGTCAGGTAAGAAAAGAAAAAAAAAAGATAAACAAGTGTACGAAAAGATTATTTTTTTAAAAAATAAAGTAAAAAATAAGATTGTTACGTTCAAGATTGTCTGATTTAAAAACAATTCATGCATTCTTACAAAAAAATTTATCCTTACAACATCATGACAGTTCTTTTATTTTATCCTGATTACACACAAAATCAGAATGTAACACGCCATAAAATCTAATATGCTGCTCTTATCTTTTGATAACACATCGATTATGGTTGTAAGCATAATTTTAATTTTAATGACATCCATGTTTTGGTGGCTACAAAACAAGGCCCACACGCACATTCAAAACCCTAACCAAACTTGTAACCTTCAAAGGAAAAAAATTTCAAAACCAAACTTTACCAAAACTCTCATCTTCCAGCTGTCAAGCGTCTGAACCTCCAATTTGTAGTCACCACCCTATTACAAGTCATGGCTGCTCCACCACTGGACCCCGTTCAATGCCTAAGAAAACCACCCTAAGTTTTCCTTTAGCACCAACCATATACTACTTATACAACATTTTTTCATTATATTATTAATTTTAGTTTATATTTTTCTCTTTTTTATTTCTTGTTCAAAATAGAAATTCCATGATTGAAAACACATGTGAATACACAGTGGCTGCTTTCCTTCAATCTTCAATTCCTCATGCATCATGACCAGTCAACCGTCTTTGATCATTGATTGCCAATGTGTTCCTAACATCCTAGACCTAACAAACCATTCTCCAACCAATCATTTTTCGTATCATTAGTACCAAACCATCATCCAACCTATGTTTCGTACGTAACAAATTATTACATACAAGTAGATATACATTATTTCACAACTTCATTTTCAAAAGGCAAATTATTTGTAAGATGGTAGAGTTTTTCTCACTCTTCATTCCACTTTAACAAATGTAGGGACTAATGTTTTTCATCCTTGGAAAGAACTAAAACTACTTTAATAAATATAGAGATTAGAAACATATCAAATTTTGAAAAATGAAAAATATATTTTACCTTTTCTTTTAGCCGTGTCATCCCTCTCTCTGGTGGTTATCACTTTATTTCTTTTTGAGCAAGTCATGACTCATGCGAGGCAAAACCATTCTTGGAATGCATGAAGAATCTTAGCTCCAAGCACTCCAATACAAAATGCAAATACAAATGTACCCTGTCTCTGGTCCCTTTCCTCTGTCTTTCTCTCTGTCATTAAAAAAAGGAATATATTAAGATTATTAACCCAAGAAGGGTTCACAAAAACATGCATGTCTTTCTCTTGGGTCATCAAAACTAGTTTAAGATTTGCATGGGAATATGGTGGTCAAGGCTGCAGCTAGATTTTGGTTAGATAACAACAATAAAGGTGATAGAAGAAGCTTGTGCTCCAAGCACACCACACAACACCATTCTTTTCTTTTTTCATTCTCTCTCTCTCTAGTCTACAACCTTTAATAATTTTCTATATACAAAAGCAAACAAGCAAAGCATCTCTTCTCACTCCTCCACATTGTTTTGCTTTCCCTTGCAAGTTTCAATTCAACCTTTTCTTTTGCTTAGAGTTCTTAGCTGCCTCTTTTTTTCCTTTATAGACTGATCGACACATACAATAAACATTGTCGGTGTTGTATCTTTTTGTGCAAAATCCATCCAAAGTCTGAAATCTCCACCTTATCCGATAATTAAACAATTAGTTAATGTGGTTAAAATGGGTCAAGAGACTTCAACCTTTTAGTTCTCCTTGGCCCAAAACTTTTGCAGCTGTTCATAGTTTGAAATGCATGAAAAATCACTATCATGTGTACTTTCTCATTAGGCCCCACTTTTGATCACAGAGAATAAGAATAGTCCTTAAGGCCATCGTTATATTCTATTTCTTTTGTTCTTCAACAGCATTGGTGAGAGTTTCCTAAGGGAAGCATAACAACACCATCTCCCTCTCCCCTGTGAGAGAGTCTCTGAAGTAACGAAATGAGGCTCGTGACAGGCTCTCCCAAAGGCTCGTGGCAACCCATCATCACTGCGGATACAACCACACAAGGTTACTGGTTGAATTGGAGGGTCTTGGTTTGTGTCATTTGGGTTCTGCTTTCGGCTATCGTTTCTTCATTGATTATATTAAAGTATGAAGCTTCACGGAAGGCAACAGGAAATGGTGACAAGGAAGAGCAGAAAGAAACATCGTCGACTTTGTATGAGGATGAAATTTGGAGGCCTTGTTTGAAAGGAATCCACCCTGTCTGGTTACTGGGGTTTAGAGTTTTTGCATTTGTTGTGCTTTTGGTGCTTCTCATACTTACTGCTACTGCGGACGGAGGAAGCATTTTCTACTTTTATACTCAGTGAGTTTTCATTGTCCCTTTTGAATTTCTTCATATAAAATTTGAATGCTGTTGAAGCTGCTGCCGTTTATAACAAAAGGCCCGTTTCAGCTCTTACTGCATGATTAGCCTCTAAAGGTTTTCTCTTCTGGCTTTTGATTATTGATTTTTCCTTCTTTTGCTTTTTGTTGCTATGAAACAGGTGGACTTTTGCTGCCGTCACCATTTATTTTGGGGTAAATACTTTTATGAAGGGCCTCATAATTTTTTTTGCCATTTCATGTATGTAATCTAGTGCATTTGATTTTGTAGCTGGGATCTTTGCTCTCCATGCATGGATGTTACCAGCATCTTAAAAAAGCCAGTGGTGATAAGGTTGGAAATGTTGATGGAGATGCAGAGCAAGGAATTTATGATGTGCCTACAACCCCCCAGAGTTCTAATCCATCAAACAATGACAAAGGATTAGAAGCTCCACAAGAACATCTTGTTCGCCAACCTGCAGGCACCTGGGGTTATATCTTTCAAATAATATTCCAGGTAAACTTGGCCTACATCACTGGTTTAGATAAGTGATGAACTCAACGTTTAGTAAATCTTTATCTTGTTGCCATTCATTAATATTTTCAACCTAACATTAACAAATCAGATGACTCATTTTATTGCCATTGGCTACATAAATTGTCTGTTTTTTTGTGAACAGATGATCGCAGGTGCTGTAATGCTGACAGATTGTGTGTTTTGGTTCGTGATTGTTCCGTTTCTAACAATCAAAGATTATAACATAAATTTGGTAAGCCATGTGTGACTCAATAGATTAGATTTGTTAATCTTTTTTTTATAGCATAAGCATACATATATAGTTGTATTATATTTCTTACCATAAAAGAGGAGACATGAGAGCTAAATCACAAGTCAAAATTGTAATGTTGCAGCTAATAATCAGTATGCACACCATCAATGCTGTTTTCCTGCTAGGTGATGCGGCTTTAAATTCCTTGGTGAGTTTCTAAATTTGATTCTGGTTAATTGTACATTTCCATTGCATATACATATTCAAAATCCTTACCCTTTATTTTGTTCTCTCCAGAGGTTCCCTTGGTTTCGAATAGGATACTTTTGCATGTGGACAATTACATACGTCATTTTCCAGTGGATTGTTCATGCCATAGTTAAACTCTGGTAACAACCCTCATTATTATTTTTATCACCAAATCACTAAACAAACATCATTTCCTAATTATACGTGTTTTTTTTTTTAACAGGTGGCCATATCCATTTCTTGATTTGTCCTCCTCGTATGCTCCACTATGGTATACATTATTTATTGTTCTTATGTGCATGTTTCTATTTCTGGGGTTTCTGATTCTGATTAAGTGTTGATATAATAGTTTGCTGACACTTTCTCATTGGCTTGTAATTGATTTACAGTTACTTTTCGATGGCATTATTGCACATTCCGTGCTATGGCATATTCGCTTTGATAATGAAGCTAAAACACAGCGTCTTGTCTACGCGGTACCCTGACTCGTACCTATGTGTCAGATGACTTCAATTTTCAGAAGAACATAAATTTTCTGGTGGTAGAAAAAGGGAACGTAGGTGTAAGAAAATAGTAAAAAGGATTATATTGAGAGCAAAGTATATAAGTTTTGTTGGTGTTGTTGAGTGTAATGGTTAAGAAGCAAGTCGTTTTAGGTGTTACTTTGTGTTGACACTTGTCGAAAGATGGCATGTGTATGTAAAAACTGCAATCTGAGTGCATTGATTTATTGATTTATTATAATTAATTATTTAGTATTTCGTTTAATTGTCAAAATATTTTTTTTTTGAAAAATGTTATTGGAAATGAGGAAATTAAACTTAGAACATCTATTAGGCATGTTTGTTTACCTTAAATGCGTAAATTTTTTCAAGAGCTTTTAGAACATCTATTAGGCATGTTTGCAAATTAATTTTTTTAGAATAATAATTAAAATTATTTTTATAAATTAATCTATAAATAAACTAATTTAGTCTTTAATTTTTTTTCTTCAAAATATTATTAAAAAAACTTGTGCGCAATGATTTTTAATAGGTTGGTATTTTTTATTAGGTTAGTCCCTAAGAGCTAATAAACTTCTATTTTTTTTATAAGGGAAAGTTTAACACAGGTTAGAAAATTTACAATAACAAAGTTCTGTTTTTTTTTATCAGGAAAGGTTTAACACATGTTAAAAAATTTACGATAACTTGTGTCGTATTTAACCAACCGAGTTATATTTCTGTATGAAATATTTTTTCATGTTTTATCTGTAAGTTTTATGAAGAGTAAAACTGGATCTGAAAGTTCAATAGTAAAACTCTTCATTATTTATGCTCAAAATAGATCTTTGTATTCTGTTTGAAATTTTCTCAGAATCCTACAAATTAATTCAGTGACCTGAAAATCTTAGGCATCATTATTAGAAACTCTAAACGAATGAGATAATTATTTTTTTTTATGAAAAATGAAATAATTATCTTGTATGTATACAAATTTACCGAGGTAAGATATAATCGTGTTTTCTATAATGCTATTTTTTTTATAAGCTATGACTTTTATGATATTTAATACTTTATTTTCCTCTATAAAAAAATAGTTTGACCTCGATAATTATTTAAAGAATTATTTTATCACACTTCTAATTTATCGTAAACTATAATAATTAGAAAATTCACAACTATTTATTTAATTATAGCATTTTAAATTTGAATCCACTTCACCACCTTTTTGCTGTTTCTTTAAAAAATTATTATTTAATCCTTAAAATAATTTCGTAAACTATTGAGAAAGTAAATATTTAAAGATTAACATATTCTACCTATGATTATTATTTACACACGATCACATATTACCTAAGGTTTGTATTTGATTTTTTTTATCTTATATTATAAATTCTTGACATTCTGTGCGGTGACATCTTAACTTATAAAGAATCAAACTACATTATCACTAATGTATACAAAAACTAAACTGAATAATATGAGTAAAAAAGGAATAAGATAATTAAGATTATCATAACAAAGTAATATGATTTATAAAAAGTTTAGAATATAAGTACTGTATTAATAATTTTGCAGTTAAGATGAAGATATAGAATAAAATATATTTCATATAACTTATTTATGCATTAAATTTTTTATTTATAAGATTTTGAAATGTAATTATTAAAAAGAAAAATTCAAAGATTATATATGAAAATGGAAAAAGTAATTATTTAAAAAAAATAAATTTGGTCAAAGGTATGCAATGGTTAAAGCGGAACAATTTTATATTCTTATTATTACTTAATTGCAGAATTGATTGTGAAATTTAAGTGGAATGCAATTATAATATATGATATATAATAATTTTGTATACATCTTTCAATTTTTTTATACATACATCTAAACCTAAATCTAAGCATAATATACTCAAAATTAGTTCATTTTTAATTTGTGTTTAAAAGGTATTTTCCAATAATTAATCGAATTTATTTATTTTATTAGGTCCACGAAACGCACATTTCAAGTCCCTATCAAATTTTCGTTGTGCTAAAACCCTAAACTAAACCCTTTTATCACCGCAGAACAGAGTCACAGTGCACCCAACAATGGCGAACGCGAGTGACACTGGCGTCGAAGCCCTACGGCGGCTGAAAGCGACGGATCCGCCATCATGGCTGGCGCCGAACGCGGAGCTGTCGGAAGCTGCTCGTACGGCGTCCCAATACTTGTTTTCTACCCTCAAACCATTTTCCCCTAAATCGCCATTGGACCAACTCCTCGTGGAAGGTTTCGATGCTGAACAGATATGGCAACAAATCGACCTCCAATCACATCCTCTGTTATCCACCCTGCGCCGCCGCTTGAAGCAGCTGACTGAAAATCCTGAAGAGATTGCCCAGCTGAAGGTTCCTTCGAAAAGTGGGAGCAAGGTGGAGGAAAAAAGTAGAGACGAGTGGGAGGGAGATAGTGACGGTTTCGACGAGGAGTTGGATGAGGAAGAGGAAGAGGAAGGAGACGAGGACGAAGAAAAGGAGGGAGAAGAAGGAATCGAAGAGGAAGAGGAAGATGAAGATGAAGTGGAAGAAGAAGAGGAAGAGGATAATGAAGAAGGTGGTGGCATTGAGGATAAATTCTTGAAAATAGATGAATTGGCGAAGTACTTAGATAAGGAGGAAGAGGATTTTGAGAATGGCGAGGCAGACAGAGAAGGTGAGGAGGAAGATGATGACGAGGAAAGTGATGAGGTACGCATGCTCTTTGCTTAGTTTGGTTTTCATTAGACTTTTTTGGGGGGTTTTGAACATGATCGTGACCTGGGACAGTTGTTTTAGGTAGTTCATGCCAATTTTAAGGTTCGAACAATTGTTATTGCGGTTAGGGTTTGTGTGAGGTATAACAGGGCCTTGTTTGTTTTTTGTTGAATTTTTTTAATAGTGATATATGTTGCTTGTTTAATGTTTTTCTTTTCTTCTAATTTGGCTGTGAAATCCGTATTGATAATGTTCAGTGCTTGTTAACTTGTTATTTGGTTGTTTATTAATTATTTGGTTTGTGACCCATTCTGATCATATTTATCTAGGATGATGATTTTGGGTCTGATGACGAAGATGATGTAGATGAAGAAGCAGAGGACATGGAAAGTGCAAGGTGTTTATTATTGTGCTCCCACTAGAAAAAAGGATCTTCATCCATTTTAAGATTGCAACTCATGTTATTGGTTATAACCATTATCACTAGTCCATAATTTATCTGCTTGACTGACTATCTATGTTCCACAAATACTTAGATATCACATGTCTTGTTCTTGGGTAAAATTTTACTGTGAGATGCGAATAACAATACCACAGCATTATAACCTGGAGGTCTAGGCATATGATAGTACATATAGAATTTGTGATTTTAATGTTTAACACTTGTTACGTGACAACCTGATATGCAATGTCTTATCTGATTTTATTTTATTCTTTTGATATTATTTCCAAACATGGGAGAGGGAGAGGAGAGATCAGGCTCTTATTAAATTTGTAGACAAATCAAGCCACTTGCTCTTCATCGAACAAAAAAATATATATGTTAAGCTAGTTTTGCAGTTCTCTTTTTTTCTATTTCTGGTATTTATCTGTATGAGTCTCACGTTGAATACACCCATACTAAGTGAAGACTCTGGCTGTCTACCTTTTCATCAGTGTTATGTTTTCTTCTATTCATCAGCTATATAATAAGAAAAGAATGTTAATTAGTTAGTTATTCTGCTGCTGTTAGCTAGGATTTTATGGCTGTTCCGTAGTTACACCTATAAATAAGGTCGGACTGTTGACAGACTGAATGATAATAGGAGAAGTGCAGTGTCCAGTTATTTGATCTCTCTGTTTCTCTTCTCTTTCCCTCTATCCTCTTTATCCTTCTTCTTCTCTCTTCCCCTCTTTCCCACCAAAACGTGAAATTCCTATTTGTTGCTGAAGATTGAGGTCTAATCCCTATCTTTCGGACTTTAAGGACATGGTTCTCCTCTGCATCAAAGCCTCACCATCCGTTTAACTCATTAGTTATTTGTTTTGCTGTCATTGTTTCCTTGCCATGGCCGTATACACACCCCTTTTCCTTTACCATCAATTCCCTTACTTAATTTACTGAAAGAAAAAATGTATTGATTAATAATGGCTTGGAGGTGAAAATTGGAAAGCATACCATGCCGCAAGTAGCAATTTTGGGTATCCTGAAATTAACACACAAAGTTATGAATTGATGGAGGGAAACGGAAATAGTAGGAATGTGATCCAAGCTTGGTAGATGAAACGGAGGAATGCTTTAAGTTTTACTGCATAGACCTAAGACCAACTATGCTTTATGGTACTGAATTTTCAGAGTGTCAACACAAGCTGATGAGTAAAAAAAAAGTAAGTGCTCAAATAATTTCAGTCTAGGAATTTTAGGAAGTGTTGGGAGCAAGACGACTAAGAACAATGCTGACTCATAAGTAATTGTGTGTAAAATAATTATAATTACATTGATAAAGAAATACTCTGATGGACAAAGTCTGATTTCGGTTCATGATTAATATTCTGTATTGTTGTTATAATTAATTTGTAAGTAACTATAACATGAAAATAATTTGACCTCAATCAAAATTATATTAAGCAAGCAGTAAGAAAAACAATCTGAGATACATATATACTAATAAAAGATTCTATATATAATTTAAAAATTAATGTGTGACTGTGGGGGCATATGTCTCTAGGACATGGTTTGTAGGTCTGTATCTGCTCTTAGTTGTAGTTGCGGAGATGAGGATGTTAGAATAGATGTACAACACTAGATAGGGAACAAATATATTAGTGAGAATTTAGGAATAACACCCCTGGAAGATGGTAGTTACTCCTAATTTGGTCAATTTGATAAGAAGAGGCCCGCATAGAAAGTGTTGATTGGGTGGATATTAGCCTGATAGTTAAAATAGAGGAATAATGAAATTCAAAGTGAAACCTTTTGCATCTTGAAGAAACTGAAGGAAAAACGTGTCATCTCACTGCATGCCATTTATGCTTAAAATTTTTCTAGAATAAAAAAAACATTTTTTTTTTCAATAGTAATTCCTTTAGTTTTAGATTCCCTCTATAGTTTTCTCTGGTAAAATGAATTTGGCCTAGTGATCTTTCCTCTCTGTAAGCTTTACACTATTTATTTACCACTATTTAATTATTCTGTTTGTTTGTTTTGGTGTCTTTGCTTTATTATTAAGTTCTCAGTTCCCACCACCACTCATGTTATGCAATTATCTGGACGCATCTTTTTCATTATATTGCTCCTTGCATAATTTACTATATCTGTATGTGGGGTTTACTTTTTTCATCTGTTGCCATCAGGTATCAAGACTTCTTTGGAGGTAAAAAGGAAAGGGGCTCAAAAAGAAAAGCTCAAGTACTTCGAGAATCTGAATATTCTGAAGATGAGGATGACATAGAATTTGACAATGAGGTCTCTCTCTCTCTCTCTCTCTCTCTATATATATATATATATATATATATATATACTATTTATTGTAGACAGCTTTGTTAGTTTCTTATTCTATTTTATTACACATGTGTAGAAGAAAGGGACTGCATCTGCCCACGAAAAGCAGCTGGAAAAAATTCAATCCAAGATAGAGCAGATGGAGAAAGCTAACATAGAGCCAAAAACATGGACTATGCAGGGTGAGGTAATACTAGTGCCTTATTAATTTTTTTAATCTGAATATTTTGTGGGTTGGATTTGCTGGCTTTTTGCCAATATGGTATTTGATTATTGACTGATGATTTTATTACAGGTAACTGCTGCAAAGAGACCCAAAAATAGTGCATTGGAAGTTGATCTAGACTTTGAGCACAATGTGAGGCCTGCTCCTGTAATCACTGAGGAAGTTACAGCTTCAATTGAGGATATGATCAAGAAAAGGATTATTGAGGTAACTTAATCTGAACTGAGACGGTTTGGACGTCTAGTATAATTCATCATGTCATTTACATGAGTGGAAGCTGATATGGCAGCATTTACAATTTCTGTAAAAAGTTGGGTGTGTTAAGCTGATTATATAAATACTACCAATTAATACATGAGATGAGACTACATAACACTATGTTGTTTCTAATGTAGACTTGTGTTTATTATAGGGGCTTTTTAATGATGTTCAAAGGCTTCCTAAATTGCCATCTAAAGCGCCTCGGGAAGTTAAAGAGTTGGTAAGGCTTATTTTACTGAAATAGATTTTAAGGTTCAATCAACATTTTGTCTAGCTCTATCTGTATGTAACTTGTACAAGTAATTTCATTTCTGTTATGAATTCAGGATGACAATAAAAGCAAGCAGGGTCTTGCAGAAATATATGAGGTTCGTATCTCAAGTAATGTTCTGCAACATTGGAAAACCTTTTACTAATTTGTTAAGGGTTTGTACATTTCATCCTCACGTGTGATGTATCTCAAATATTTCTTTTTAATTGTTGACAGCAAGAATATGTTCATAAGACAGACCCCACATCTGCTCCATTGTCTTTCAAAGATGAACAAAAGAATGAGGTGCAAATCTTGATTGTTTTACTTTGTTTCTGTTTATCTTGCTATTTAATCTCTTTTATTTTTATGTGCTTCATTTCCTCATGCATTACACCAAGCTGGCTCATTGTATCAGGTTGCGTAGCCACCCTTGTTATATTTCATTACTATACATTGAATCTTGTACCTTGTACTCGTTATCAGGCTAGCATGCTGTTTAAGAGACTCTGTCTGAAGCTGGATGCCCTATCTCATTTTAACTTTGCCCCAAAACCTGTACGACACCAACGTTCTTATCATCTCTTATAGACCATATATACTTGACTTGGAATTTATTCTTATTTTGCCTTGGATTGAAATGGACAGGTTATAGAGGACATGTCTATTCAAGCTAACGTGCCTGCTCTGGCAATGGAAGAAGTAAACAGCTATTCTTTTGATAATTTTTTTTTGCATATGTTTCTTACATTTATCAGTTACTGACAATGTATAATGCCTTCCATGGGTAGATTGCTCCTGTGGCTGTTTCAGATGCTGCTATGTTGGCTCCTGAAGAGGTTTTTGATGGCAAGGGTGATATTAAGGAAGAAATTGAGCTTACACAGGCAGAAAGGAAAAGAAGGAGGGCTAACAAGAAAAGAAAATTCAAAGGTATCATAGGTTATGTAACAAAAGTATCTTCCTTGTGACTGGCATATGGCAACGTAGTGATTTATGGTGTTCAGTACATATTAACTGTCTTTGCAAAGTTTCACACTGTATGCGTACGATTGTTCTAGGAGGAAAGCTACCCATCATTTTCTTGTATATCAGCACAAAATATCGTCGTATGTTTTTCATTATTAATTAACAAACTTTATGGTTACAGGTGAGGCTGCAAAAAAGACAAAAAAGAAGGCACAAGAAGGTGCAATTCACAGTCAAGTTAATGGTAAATTTTTTATCTGTTTTTTTTATATTAGGTCTAGAAATGTTTATTTCTTTGCCAATAAAGTGAATTTCTTGTTAGTAACCTCATTATGCTAAGGAAACAAAACCATAACTATGCAATGGCTGTTCTATTCTGAATTCTGAAATGCCAGTATCCTATTATCCCAGGGGTAAGGGGTTGGCTATACACCTTTTCCTTTTTAAACTTGGCTGGCTTTTATGAAGATTTGGTAGAAGACATCATATGTGTGGAGATTTTTTTCTTTCTGTCATGATTCCTACCAAATCCTGTGGAACATTAAAGTTTTAGGTAGTTATGGTATATATTCAGCAGGATAGATTGAACCGGTTTTAGATTGCAGTCTCAATTACTTCGAAATTAAAGCCTGTCTGAACAATGTTTTACTGATCTCTACCCTTGTCTGGGTACAATTCCTTGTATTTTCGTCTTAAGATATCAAATCATAGTTGACTACACATTAAGGTGAGGTGGCTTCCATCTGTGGAATGAGTAGTCAAATTTAGTCCAAACAATTTTTCCGAAAGACATGGTAGCTTCTTACCTTAAATCTCCCTGGATCTTTGCAGGGTAAGGAACAATGCGAGGTTTTATATCGTTTATAGAAGCTGCACAACTAACAATAAGTTGAAGAAGCAGCCCGTGGCAAAACACGAGGTAAATAGATGTGGAAGAGGATTTTTTGGAGTCAACCATGATAAATGAGCGATGCTATTCATACCTGTGCTGCAGTGGCAGATGAGAGTATCTTAAGTGCTTATAGTTTCCTGTTTTCGCTGTTCCTTGAATTCTAGGTTAAATATCAAATCATTGATAGGTCACTGTTTATTTGCTTTCCCGGTTATTGTTTCAAGTTTGTAGCAGCGCTATTTATTTGTGCTATATTGTGTATTTTATTTTTTTTATATTCATAGCTGATATGTTGTATTGCTCCGCACCTTGCTAATGGCTTATAGTTGAAGCTTTGATTTCTAAACCAACAGGCAGAAGAAAACTGTTGGAGTTTTTTGCTTTTGATGTTTTTTTGAGGCTGGCAAATATTTGATTCTCTTGAATTCCTTGTATGGCACTGCTATCTAGGGATGAGCAGGAATTGAGTTTTTTAAAGACCCATTGCCCTTTGAAATAAGAAATTCGTTGGACAATCTTCTTTATATGTTTCCACTTGCAAAGCTTTGGAAAGGGGTTCAGTTAGTTTTTCTTTTCGTTGTAAACTTAAAAATCTCTTTAAAAGACATGATTAATTTCGAGAATCAATGCCTGAATAATGTTTGGTTACGAAGAAATGGGAAAGGAATTTAGAAGACTCGACTTCCAATTAACGAATGTATGTTCTGATGTAAGTAATGGGTTTTGAAATATTTGTAAAGGTAGACATGAACAAGGAGGGAAAAAAAGGATCATTGAAAGGCCCTTGAGTTTTGAAACAGATGATTACTATCCATAAAATGAATTAAATAGGTCATAAAACATGTAGAAGCAATGAAGAGTAATATGCTTATAACATATTTTGAAGCATACAACTTTCTACTGGGCAGCCCCCAAAATCTGCTCTTCTATGGATCTAACTTTACTGGGAATGTCTGGCGTAGACTGTCTGTACAAGTTTACTCATTACCACTACTAAAGTATTTCTTGTTTTTGAGCGACTAGAATAATTGAAATCCAAAACATTTTAAAAGTATGCTTACTACTTTTAACCTTAGACCGAAAGTATCATAGCTGAATCTCATGAAAAGTCTTGAGCGACAGGTTCAACTAAATTATTGAATTAGCACTTCTTCCAATAAAAGGGCATGGACGTCATTCCCATAAAGCAAAACGACCCCTCTTCTCTGAAAATAAAAATGCTAGAGCGTGCTGGCCGTGAAGGGGTGTCACACCTAACAATAGCATTTCATTTACTTAAATTTCCTTCAAGCCTCTCAATTGCAGCACTAACCCCACTCTTAACTTCTCTCTGACCTGAAGATGGATCTGCTGCCTGATTCGCTTCATTAGCCATTTGTACCAGCTTCAGATGGATCCAACCTGCCAGAGAATTAGCGGGAAAAAAATTCAGTAAATAGCCGCACATCCACAATTGAATAATGAATTTGCTTCCTCTCCTTTTACTCACTAACGAAACTACTAAACAAATAATAATAACCAACATACCAAGAGGAAAGCAAAATGCTGCTCCCAGCACCGACCCTAGCGCCATATTCCTTGCTCGCCAACGGAGTGATCCAGGCACTAAAACAAATCAGAATACAATATATCAACACACTGATTTTGTTTGTATATTATCTAAAAGATTTTCAACCTAAAGAACGTAGGATAAAAATCTAGAATAGTTAACTGTTGTCATCATCTTCCCAAGTAACTATATAGCGAGTACAGTAAGTGTATGATTTCTTACTGATTAAACCAAAAGCTGAAGCAGTTGCTGATCCAGCTCCAACAACATTAAAAACATCATGAACACCTCTCTTTTCTGCAAGCAGATTTTGCATGCTGTAAAATGCAGCAGTAAACATTCCAAGGCGTATCCCTCCCACTATTGAGCCCTTTGTAACTCTAATGAATCGTTTCTCCATTGCATCTCTCATCAATCGATATTGCATGCGTTTATCTTCAGTGCTCCCAAGTTTCAACATAACTTCTGCATCCTTGCTCTAGCAATACATGTGAAATTCCTTATTATTATTGCCACATTTAACTGGGATAATCAAGACAAGCAATGTTTACAATAACATGTTTGGCAAGAAAAAAAAAAAAAAATTATGATTGGCTATACGAAAAGATAAATGTCAGCAGCATGCTTGAAAATAAAATTCTTTCCATATGTAAACCAATGTTTCAGGGATGAGACTGGTTTTTGTTGCATTAAGATGTAAATTTAAAACAATTTGATATCGCTAACAAACTCCATTGGGGGATCTTCAACATTTACCCTTCAAACCAAGAACTGAACATTCTAAGTGGACATCTGCATGTGGTTCGATAGCAATGTAATAGAGGATGATCTAACAAGCCCACCAATATATGTTCATTCTAGTCATATTTCTAAACAATGTACAATCTCTAACAATTTCCATCAATCTTCTTGCCGTCAAGAGTCAGAATAATCAGTATTTGTTCAGTCTTCTTCAGAAAGAGATTTTGGAACAATGATAGTTACCCTCCTATCTAAACAACAATACAGTGCATAGAAAACAACTAAAATGTGCAGCTCATACAAGTAGCAAAAATAATTAAAAGGATTAGATATACTTTTAGCCCTTATAAATAAAGATATGTTCAGTTCAGGCCCTTCAAAAAATAGTCACCTTTTGGTTTTCAATTTCTGAAAATCTGTCATGTGTGATCATTGTGCTTCACACTACATCAACTCTTTTTTGTCCCTTGTTTAGGGAAATAGGAACCATAAATGACACATTTATATAAATGAGAGATCCAAAGACAATTATTTCTTGAAGGTCTAAAAGTGAACATCGCCCATTTGCAAAGAGTAAAAAATATAATTAGGCATTGTCTGGTACACTTCTTTGGGAGAAGAAAATAAGGAAATAAAATAAGTTTCTTTCCTAAGCTAAATTAACTTATGAATAAGTTAGTTTTTAGATAAGTAATATGAGACATTTTATAAATTAGTTTGATGTATAAACTAATTTTAGCATATGGAAGCAATTTCATTTTCTCTTCCAATATTTTTCTCCTATAAGGGCTTATGGACTAAACACAAATGAAAATTCAGACTAGAAGACATGAATAATTATAAAACTTACAAATATTTGCTTCTATAAGCTAGTGTTAGCTAATGGAAAGTTATTTTATTTTTCTTTCTTATTTTCTTTTCTTATAAGTGCTATGACAAACTTATCTAAACAGTACCTTAACCCAAGTGTGCTACTGGCCCTATCCAAACACTAGATGGCATGAATAATTAGAAAATCCTCAAACATACGATTGGAAAAATGTGATGACCTAGTTATCCTTTTCTAAGAAAAAGAGTAGCTTCAAACTGAAGCCGCATGAGAAGAGGAGGGACAGAAGCAGAAACTGGACAACACAGAAAATGAGCAAATACAACATACCAGTTTATAGCCAACAGTTTTAACAACTTGCCAAATCAAAAACAATTCATGTCGTCCTTAGTTAACGGTCTTAAACTACACAGGGATTAAGAAAAAATTATAGCAGATCATCTGTTTATGGTTTACGGCAATCCTTTGATATCTTTATAGTATCCACGTAATGGGTTTGCACCTACATTCTTATGTTACCATTCTGGAAAAATCTTAATGAACAGTGTGCATTAGTCAAAAAATCTAGTTTACTTATCTTTGTTTCTGTTATAGAATAGACAACATAAAATATTGTTTTAACCAACTGTACTCATTTGTAATGGAGAGATTATAGTCTTCTGCTTAATTGTACATCCTTCTTCTACCAAAGAGCCAAGTACTTTCACAAGGAATATTACTTCTTGGGAACCACAACTTAAATAAATAACTATGAAATACTTGACTCATCATGGACAAGTCTAACAGTAAGAAAACCAAATCAAACTCACAACAAATCGCAGAATATGCCTTTGGTTGTTTAAAGAAAATAATCTTCACTTATACTACCTTTTCTGAGTTGAGCGTAATAGACTTGAAAATGCAATATGAAACAGGGTTTTGAAGCATATTTTTACTCATATACTTACCACAGAAGCAGCTGCCTCCTTGCTACCACCATATAACATGCCTGCAAATACTCCAATGACAGTTGCTGTACCCCAGTTAACTGTTCCAGCTAGTTTTGGAGAATTCTGATTAAGGCAGGTATTAGCATAGCACTAAAGTTAAATGAATTTAGTATGGTAAAGTCCAGCACACACTTGAAAGCAACATTTTTAAAAATCCAGGAGGAAAACAGAATGTTTTCTCATTAAATGAGTGCAAGGTTAATAACATAAAATTCAATACATTATGAATTATATGGCATGCACAAACTTCTGGAAATACACTCGTTAATTTACTCAACAGTTAGATACAGTTAGATAACCAGTATTCCATAACTTATATTATCAAACAGTTATTAGAATTGAAAAGCCTCTGATCGAACCTACAGAATTCTAAATGTGATTTTCGTTATATTATAAAACTTGATCAAGAGATTCACACTTCTCCACCTCATAAATCATAACAGATACCTAATTTATTTTCTTCAGAAAGAAACTTATAATGCATCACTACACATCTAAGGTCAGACTAAAAAACACCTAGAAACGGGAAAAGCAAAATATTATCAGTTCCAACATTGCAAAATACTCGTCACTATTAATAAGCATACAGGCTTGATCATCGTTTTGTAGAGACGTTTAAGAATACAAATTCTCTTTCTGTTCTAGTCAGCCGCCAATTGAGCGCAAAACGAACCAAGTCATTGCATCTACCAAATTTATAAGTTGCGCCACTGTCCTATAAGGAGAAAAATTCTAGGGTTCATTATTCAAATCAGTTGCACATTACTATCCATTCGCACACCAAACAATGCAACAAAATTCTTAGTTAAAATAAAAACGAAAAACAAAAACAAAGAGAAAAGAGTAACATAGAGGAGTTTTGTACTTTTGGAACGGTGGATTCGGCGCTGTCAGGGACTTCCATGATCGGAGGCACGGTAAAATCAACCGAATGGAAATGGAAGTAATACAAACTGTTTGATTGGCAAAAAATTAGGCAACTAAAGAGAATTCGAAAACGGAAGGGCGAAAGGGGAATCGATCTCCAACGGAATTTGTTCGGTGTGTGCGGATGGTAGCAGAATCCGACGATTGCACCGTCGTGGAAACTTTAATTTTAGGTACTACCAGAGACTCACACAACACAGGGTTGCACTATTCCTTTTGTTCTATTTTTTAATTTAATATTAGTCGAAAACTTTTATGATAAGTTTTTATGATTTTTGTCAGTTATCTTTTTATACAAATATTTTAAGTATTTCATTAAAAGAAAATATTTTAAGTACAAATTTATTATTATAATTTATTAGTATAAAAGTATATGACTTTTTTTTATAATTCTTAAACTTATTTAATACTTTTTTTTATTAAAATAAATTTGTTGTCCGAAAAAATTGTTAATAGCAAGAAAAAGAACAAAGAACAAAAATATAACCAAATAAATTATTCTCAAAATCCACCCATCAAACATGTAAGTTTATTAATATATTTATTTCTTTCTATGTAAAATTTTAGGTTCTAACACATTATTCGTAGTCAAACAACATTCCCATCAAATTCAAAAACTATAGAAAATAATAATAGAATTATTAAAAAAAAGAAAAACTACCCATATATAATTACTTTCTAACTAGAAAAACATTTGATATTATAATATCAAATTATATTATAATGATAATCTCGTTAAATAGATATATTTTTAAGATTATAAATTGATTGATGAGAAAAGTATGTTAACATTCAAATGGTTGGTAATTTAGATTATAATCCAACATTGTTAACAATGAAAAACTTTATTGATAAACAAATTTTTTATTATTTTAATTAAAAAGTAGTTGAAACCTCACATTGATTACAAATTAAATATTAAGTTATAATATAAGTATATATTAAATTGATGAATAACTACTTTATAAACTATATAAGAATAAATTAGGATTAAAGCCTACTTTCTAAATTGGTCCGGTGAAATGTGATTATACTTAAATTAATTTTCTAAGATAATATAATATTTGGTAGGTAACTTTATTTTCTTTTGTCATCTCTAATATTTCACTGTAAGCTAATTGATTTGATATAAATTAAATAAAAAAAATCTTAAATTAAACAATTTTTTTCACATAACCGGTCATTAATCTCATGAAAATGCTTCAATCCAAAAAAAAAAAAAAAAAAAACACTAATTAATTGTGGCTGCTGCAATGCAAGTTCTCAAGTGACAAATTTAAGCTTGTTTTATCAATTGAACAATTAGTATGTTCTTGCTTTAGAACTTAAATTTTAGGGGAAAACAAGTGAAATAAGAATATCATTTTTACAAATTCCATTCATGAAGGTCGTAAATGAAATTATAAATGTTGATAAAAAGAGAAACATCAATTAATTTGAAATGAAAGCGAAATATTTTTATTTCAACAAGATATTTAAATTACATCAGAAAGAAAATAAATAGACATCTTTAAAATGCAAACACCCATCCGACACTAGTTAAAATATATTTTTTCAGCATTTTCTTAGATATTAAATAATAAAATAATATAATATTATCAAGTGTAAAAAGTATAATAGATAGTTAATTTTCAGTAATCCCTTGATTGCTTAAAATTGACATAGTCTGAAGAAGAATAAAAAGATTGATAAGCCAAAAATCTTCAATTTGAAGAAAAAATATGTATATAAATATGGGGATGAAAATTTTACTTACAGCGAATAAATTTGGAAGAAAAGTAAATGAGATCCAACATAGTCTCAAAACCCTTGTTATCATTCATTTTTAAACACCTCAACAACACATCTTTATGTTTTTTTTTTTTTTTTTTTTAATTT
>Ga0209489_102021_pt1 | contig 41772 bp, 28 predicted proteins | sample SiratrowhiteBW_FD_187527 | JGI IMG/M metagenome (GOLD analysis project Ga0209489, IMG submission 187527) | Root nodule microbial communities of legume samples collected from California, USA - Siratro white BW (SPAdes) (version 2) | ecosystem: Host-associated > Plants > Roots > Nodule | place... | reverse complement strand
ATATATATATATATATATATATAAAGTATGCGTCTGTTAACAAATTATCAACAAGTGTACTGAGTCCTCAAGTAGTATAATAAATAAGATGAGTATCGTTTTCACAGGAAACGAAGTTTAATTGAAAACCAAATATATATATATATATATCAATAGATAGTGAATAAAAGCAATTAACAATAATGAGTTTGTTTAACGATTTAAAGAAAAGTAACAGAAAGTAGTTAAAAGAGATGAAATTAATAATAATAAAAACCTTGGGATTGAATTATAACTGACTCTCCTTTCCATACACTCATAATTAAATAATTATGTCATTTTATTAAATTACCCTTCTGTGCAAATAAAAACCTTTTCAACTTGATTCCTCTAATACTGAAATTCATAGATTAAAGTATCTAGCTCTATTTCTAGTTACCAGATTAAATTAATCAGCATTAAGAGCATTTGTAGTGAACAGTCATTACGTTACACCTCATTCCTGAACGTATACCTGTAATGAGTTAATTTTTATTTCCAATTTCAAATAATACTTTCCAGTCAAAATAAGAAATCTGAGATATACAAAGCTAAACAAAACGTTAACAAGAGTAATTAAATTGAATGACATAAAAATAATATTAAGAGTGCATATGAAAGTGAGACTTTACATTCAATCCCAAGAAGAAAAGAAATTAGCTACGCATGGTAGTGATGAAAACACAATGAAAAGGAAAAAGGAAAATTCTTGATTGCAAAAGTGCTTCCAAAAGATCTTTCCAAAAGATGATGATCCCCTTTGTTCATTCTAGCCTTCCTTTTATAAAAGATCCCTGCTGTTTGTTACAAAGTGGTTGTTATTTCGCACTTCACACTTCAGTGGCGTTGACGCCTTCGTTCAGAACTTCTTTTATGATTTAAGTGAGTTTTAGCTCAAGCTCCTCCTTTAGCGTAAGCAAGAAGTCACTTAAAATCTGTTTTTCTACTCCTTTCCTTAATTCCAGCGTTCCTCATTCTCTCTTTCTTCGAATCTCACCTAAATCTCAACTGCATTCTCTTTACATAACCAAAAATGCATTAAACAGAAAAATAAACAATAAAATCCCTAACTAAACAAAATCCCTAAAAATCCTATAATTAAAACAGAATAAATGCTAAAAATCCTAACAAATCTATGCTTAATTAACCCATTATTAACAGTTATCAAAAGTCTCCCCACTTAGCTTCTTGCTTGTCCCTAAGTAAGACAATCAAAACTCTCCATCTGTCATAATTCATGTGCTCTCTTAAGCGTTTCTTAATTTCGAACAATTCACCCACAACTTCATAAATTAGAAATTCCACAATCCAATATTCAAACAACAACATGCAAGTCATGACAGGATTCTCATCTCACACACTTCTCACCACTGTTTTTCTCAAGGAAAATGACATATTGCTCTCAATCAAAAGTTGCTATTCATTTATCAAACAAATTCACCCTACAATTGATAAGTCCGAAGGTCTTCACAAGGTTGTAACATAGCCTGGTTACAAAAAAAACTTGGTTTTTCTTGGAACACAAAACATACAAATAGTTTCAAAAACTATGGATACAACTTGAATTTAAATTTGGAGAACTAATTGGACTGTGAATTCTTCACCACTTTTACTTTCCAGCTGACTTTATCATTCAACATTGCTTGAGCTAAGACAGTAGCTCATGCTTCCCACTGTGTACCCCTTTTTCAACTATTATTTTTTTCTTTTCTTGTCTTTTTCCACATGTACAGAAACAATATATTTTTGTTTTTTTTTTCTTTTGTTTTTTTTTCATTTGGAGTACACTCTTATAGCAGCTACCTTACTTCCCCAGTATCCAAAGCCCTTATTTACTTAGAACTCCCTTTTTCTTCAAGTTGCACCACAATTTCTTAACTATTCATACTCAAGGTAGTTTTATGGACATATAGCTCAAGGTTCCACTGATTCGGCCTAATTTGGTTCAAAATTCAATCTCTCATCTTACCAGGTAGCTTTTTGGCTCTAGTTATCGTTTACCCTCAATCAAACAATATGCCTTCCTCATCTTTATCAATGCAAGATAAATCCTAGCTCAAAAAATTAAAGCAACAATTAATATCAAGACCATATGCATCTCAATTTTTCTCTCAGTGTCACTGTCTCACATATTGTTTCACTCCAATCCTGTCAATTCTTGCTCATGTTAATCCTCCTATTGTCATGTAGTCTTTCTAATTTTCTGTCACTGTTAGCTCAGGCTCAAAAATAAGCATACGCTAGTTAATGCACACAAAATGTTTCAGTCACAATCCCAGCAGTTTCATTACTTTCAGTACACAGTCATATTAACATATCATGCTCAATCATTAGTTCCTGTGCCTACCTTGTACAGTTATCCACAATGTGTAAATTAATACAGTTATCCATCACAAATAGTCATTCATCAAAAGTAAAAGCTACACTACCACCATTTGTCTCTAATTTGCACTTCAAAATATCATTCCAGACCTTTGCTTATCTACAATTTATCAGGTCAGCCACAAAAACTTCAACCAACAATGCTACAACAACCTTCAGTAGTTGCTCTTCCTTCCTGTTATAGCAACCCTTAGTAGTTGCTATCTTCATCATCTGTGTCCTCATCACTTGCAAAGTTTCCTGTTGTTGCTTCCTCATTGCTCAATGATTCTTCTTCGTCACTTCCTTGTTCTTTCCCATCTGAGTCCGATCATATCACAAACTGAGTTTTTAGAGGATCAATTTCCTCTATAACAGCCAAAGTTCCTCCACAGTTTTCCTTGCCCTTTTTTATCTTCTAACTGGCTCAGCTACAGATGGTTCCTTCAATGGTGAGTCTGCCTTTGATGATCTTGTTGTCCTTCTAGATGATTCAGTCCCTGATGCCTCCTTTGCTGGTGATTTTGCTTTCTTTTCTGATGGTCCTGCTCTTCTCACTGGTGTTTTCTTTACTGAAGCTGTTCTCCTGACTGGTGAATCCTCACATGGTTCAACTGGTGGTTCTGCTGGTGGTTCTGCACGGCTAGGTGCTGCTGGCTCCTCTGTTGTTGGCTCCTCTGTTGCTGGAGCTACAGGTGGTTCCTTCTCTATTCCAGGTTCATTGGGTGGATCATTCACTAGTTCATTATTCACTGGTGCACCTTTATTTCCTGCATCACTCTACACTTCATCTCCTCCAGGCTCAGCCCCTCCTATTAAACTTGGCCTGTCCCCGGCCAGTTCAAGTAAGAGGACAATTCTTCATCATTCATAAAAGTTTTGTCTCGCATGGCATGGTATATCTGCATCATAAATCTGCAAATGACACTCTGCTGATCCTCCATATGCAAAACATGTCTTATAATTCTTTTCTCCACTACCTCCAAAGTTGGTGATGAGGGTGACTTCGGTGGACTTGGTGCCCTATTTCTCTGTTCCGGATATTCTTCTGCATTGGTGCAATGAAGTTGAATGAACTTCAAATCAATTAGAGCTCTGATCTTCACCTTCGGATCCACAAACACTCCCTGATCTTCACAAAGAGCAGTGATCAATGCGGGGAACCTCAAAGTTCCTCTTCTTTCTCCTCTTCCTACTCTTTCTTCATCAACCACATTCTGTATTTCATCAGAAATTACCCGTGCAATATTAATAGTAAAATCATCCTGCATCATTGAGAATAGCAAATTACTCTTTGCGACGTTTATATCAGAAACATGTCCTGTTGGCATAACATTTGCCAACAGGAATGTCAGCCAGACTTGTGCCAAGGTCTTCATGTCTCTTCTCCTGATACGAGTTTCCTTTCTTGCTTCAGTCAACTGATAACCCTTTCCTGGCATACACAGAACTGCTGCCACTTTCCTGTTGCTAAACCCTTTCTTCCTACCACATAACCTCTGATAGTAGCATTGCTCATCTTGTCTACGATAAGGGTTTTCCAGAAGATCATCAATGGCTTGTGGACTATACTTAATCCACCTTCCTCTGACCATCATCTTCCTTCTATGCCTCTCCTGGCGCTCTCCAGATAAGCGTTGGAGTAAAACTCTCTTACAATCTCAGCATCAAATTTCTTGAGGGGCTTAGCCAACCTTTTCCAGTTACGCCTCAGTATCCCCATCAGGAAGGGGTCACAATCCCCAGGCTTGAGTTCTACCCTCCTTTCAGCAATAAACCCCAACGTTTGATCTGCTCATACCTTCTGAGCTTGTTATCATTCAGAAACTTCTGTGCATTCTGCTGTGCCTGTATGTTTGCTGCTTGCTCCTGCTCTGGCATGTCCGAAGGTATGGCTTCATCAAAAAATTGCTCAGCGCCTCTGTATCATTTAGCTAGACGTCCTCTAACAGCGGTGTGCTTGACTCGCGGCATTTTCCTGAAAACCAAAGTTAGCACCAAATTCGTCCTACAACATTACTACCCTCTCATCGATCATTCAGGAACCCTAGAAACCAAAACTTTAGCCCCCAAAACATAACCCTAACTCTCGCAATAGATTACAGAACCTATTCTACCATGGATAATCAACTTAAGATGACTCTCAGAACCACAGGCAACTTCGCATTTAATAATAACCTAAAAAAAAATCCTACCTTGATTCCCAGAGAGTTGTTAAACAATGCTGTGTGTGCTCTGTGCAGAACGCGCAAAGTTGAATCGTCTCCAACTCGCTCAGTGTCAGGTCCTTGTGAGCCAAGGCAATGTTCTGTTCTATTTAAACTACGCTAAGATGAGCGCTAAGTGACATTTAGCTTGAGCTATAAAAATAGCTCAAAGCTAAAAAAAAAATAAAAATTTCTAACTGTAATTTAAAATCCTAATCTATCCTAACCAACCTATACCTACCATGCATGAATTTCAAAACATGTAAATACTGGATTGCCTTCCAGCAAGCACTCGTTTAACGTCATATAGCTTGACGCCGAATCCTAATTACTCAAAGTAATTAGTGAGATGAGCCTTTCAAAATCACCACCCACGTAGTGTTTAAGTCTCTGCCCATTCACTAGCCAGCTTCTTTTAGATTTAGGATCTTCAATTTCCACAGCTCCATGTGATCTAACTTGCTTAACCACAAATGGTTCTGACCATCTGGATTTTAACTTTCCTGGGAACAGTCTCAATCTAGAGTTCAACAACAAAACCATCTGTCCAGTTCGAAATTCCCTCTTCAACAGCTTCTTGTCATGATATGCTTTAATTCTTTCTTTGTACAAACGAGAGGAATTATATGCATTGAGTCTCATCTCCTCCAATTCAGTCAATTGAAGCATCCTCTTTTCTGCTAAAGCCTTAGAATCAAAATTGAGCCACTTGAGTGCCCAAAAAGCTTTATGCTTCAATTCCACAGGGAGATGACAAGCCTTTCCATAGATCAATTGGAAAGGAGATAACGCAGTAGGTGTTTTATATGCTGTTCTGTATGCCCACAGTGCCTCATCTAGCTTCAAAGCCCAATCCTTGCGTGAGGCTGCAATAGTTTTCTTCGGGATCCTCTTAATTTCTCTGTTGGAAATCTCAGCTTAACCATTACTCTGAGGATGGTATGTAGTGGCAATCCGATGCTTTACTCCATGATGTTCCAGTACTTTCTCCAATTGCAGATTACAAAAATGTTTTCCTCCATCACTGATCAAGACTTGTGGTATTCCAAATCTGGAAAAGATGTTCTTTTTGACAAATTTAATCACAGTTTTGGAATCAGCTTTTTGTGTGGGAACAACTTCAACCCACCTGAAAACATATTCAACTGCTATCAAGATATACTCATTAGACAATGAGCTGGGTAATGGTCCCATAAAGTCAATTCCCCAACAATCAAACACCTCAATCTCCTGAATGTTCTACAAAGGCATCTCATGCCTCCTAGAGATGTTCCCTGTCCTTTGACGCTTATCACAATGTTACACATGTGTGTAAGCATCTTTGAACAATGTTGGCCAATAAAACCCAGATTGTAACACTTTTGTTGCAATGCGTCCCCATTGAAATGTCCTCCATAAGGGGAATTATGACAATGCCATAAGATGCTCTGTGCTTCCCTGTTGGTCACACGTCTTCTTAACAAGTTATCAGCCCCTATTTTGAACAAGTAAAAGTCATCCCAAATGTACTGCTTAGCCTCCTTAAACAATTTTTTCTTGTGCTGCCAATCCATATTTTCAGGAACAATGTGAGCAGCTTTAAAATTAGCCATATCAGCAAACCATGGCCTTTCATGTACAACTAACAGCTTTTCATCAGGTAATTCATCCACCACTTTGGCTTCCTTAGCAGTAATTGCTTCATTAGCCAATCTGGATAAACGATCAGCCACATGATTTTCACTACCCTTCTTGTCTTTGATTTCCAAATCAAATTCCTACAGTAGCAGCATCCAGCGAATTAACCTAGGCTTTGATTCTGGCTTGGTCAACAAATATCTGATGGCAGCATGATCTGTATAAATGATCACCTTAAAACCTATGAGATAGGCTCTGAATTTCTCTAGAGCATACACAATTGCCAGCAATTCCTTTTCAGTTGTTGTATAATTGCTCTGAGCATCATTCAAGACTTTTCTAGCATAGTGTATTACATAAAACAACTTCTCCTTTCTCCGTCTCAAAACAGCACCCACTGTATAGTCACTTGCATCACACATAAGCTCAAAACTCAAACTCCAATCAAGTGCAGTGATAATTGGTGCAGTAGTGAGCTTCTCCTTCAATCTGTCAAATGCCGCTAAGCAATCTTTATCAAAGTTGAAAGGTGTGTCTTTATTCAACAAATTGCACAGTGGTTTCGCAATTTTTGAGAAGTCTCTGATAAATCTTCTATAAAAACCAGCATGTCCCAAAAAACTCCTTATTCCTTTGACATTTGTAAGTGGGGGCAATTTCTCTATAATTTCCACTTTTGCCTTGTCCACTTCCATGCCACATTCAGAGATTTTGTGCCCCAATATAATGCCTTCGGTTACCATAAAGTGACACTTCTCCCAATTCAGCACCAAATTTGTCTCAACACACCTTTTCAATACTGTATTCAGATTCTCCAAACAAGACTGGAAAGACGAACCAAAAACTGAAAAATCATCCTTAAATACTTCTATGCAATTCTCCACCAAATTAGAAAAAATAGCCAGCATGCACCTCTGGAAGGTAGCTGGTGCATTACACAGTCCAAATGGCATTTTCCTATATGCAAAAACACCAAAGGGACATGTAAAAGCCATCTTCTCTTGATCTTGTGGATCTACTGTAATAAGATTATAGCCTGAATAACCATCCAGAAAACAGTAATAAGCTTTCCCTGCTAACCTTTCCAACATCTGATCCATAAAAGGCAGAGGAAAATGATCCTTCCTGGTTGCCTGATTCAATTTCCTATAGTCAATACACATTCTCCAGCCAATAACTGTTCTTGTGGGGATTAGCTCATTCTTCTCATTGTGTATAACAGTTACTCCACTCTTCTTTGGGGCCATTTGTACTGGACTTACCCATGTATTGTCTGAAATGGGATAAATCATCCCAGCCTCCAACAGTTTCTGCACTTCCTTCTTCACTACTTCTTTCATAACTGGATTCAGTCTTCTCTGTGGTTGTGCAACTGGTTTGAAATTAGCCTCCATGTGTATCCTGTGCATGCAATAAGCTGGACTGATTCCCTTTAAGTCTGACAGTTGCCAACCAATAGCCTTTTGGTTGATTTTTAGCATGGGGATGGAATTACTTTGATGGTTTGTACCAGTATCTTTCTTTCACAAATAACTACTATTCTAGATACATCATGGCACGGGATTATTTGGACGACAAGACCCAATCAGATTTTAGAGTAAGATTTGATAAGTACTAGTCAACAAATTGGAATTCATTTATCAACATATTTTTTTCTTCCATTTGAACTAATTTCAATAATTTCTCAATTACCTGTTCCTCCTCCTCAGCAGTTAGCAAACTGCTTAAAATTACTAGTTTCTTTATGTCTCCACCCAGAAAACTGTATTTAAGGTGGGGTGGTAAAACCTTCAACTCTGGTGCCTCTTCTGAAGCAATATAACTTGTCTCCAGTTTTTGTCTATTTTCTGATTGCTGAACAAACTCCTTAGCTTGATCTAACATAGTAGCCAAGGCTAAAGCCTCTGCATCCCCCATTTCAACTAGCTCATCTACAGGTTTGGTGATAACTTGCAATAGTGTCTCTGAACTACCTAAGCTTCTCTACACTCGACTGTATTCTTCATCTATCACATCAAGCCTAAAGCAATCCCTTTTGTCATTAGGATGTTTCATTGCCTCAAAAACATTGAAACTCACTTCCTCATTCTCCACACAGACCTTTAATTTGCCTTTATCCACGTCTATGATCACCTTTGCAGTTTTCAGAAACAGTCTTTCCAAGATCACAGGTACATCCACATCTTCTTTAATATCCATCACCAAAAAGTCAACTGGAAACATGAATTTATCTACCTTCACCAGCAAATCCTCTACCACTCCATATGGGTGCTTGATAGATCTATCTGCCAACTGCAATGTCATTCGTGTAGGTCTGACATCTATCTCTCCTATTTTCCTCATCATGGATAACGGAATCAAATTGATACTTGCACCAAGGTCCAGCAAAGCCTTCCCTATATACAAATTTCCTACTAAGATGGGTAATGTAAAACTCCCAGGATCACAAGATTTCTGTGGTTTTGATTTCTGGATGATGACACTACATCCTGCCTCCAATTCCACTCTCTCATCCTCTGGAAATTTTCTCTTCTTAGTCAACATCTCTTTCAAAAAACGTACATAGATAGGCATTTGTTACAATGCTTCTGTAAAAGGTATGTTAATCTGTAAATTCTTCAAGATTTCTGTGAATCAGATGAATTGCCTCTCAGCTTCTCGTTTGGAAGGTGCATGTGGATATGGCACATGTTTCAATGGTATCTCCTTCTGAATCTTTCTCCAATTCTGATTTATCAGAATTCTCCTCATCCTGTTTTCCATCTTCCTTACTGTTTTCCATTGAGGGTGCTTCTAGTGGAACTTCTTCTCCTACTTTGCCTTCATCACCTGTTGTTTGGTTATTGTTTTCAGCATCTTTCACATTTACATCAGAACCAACCTGCTTCCCACAACGTATGGTGATTGCTTTGCATTTATCCTTCGGATTAGGCTGAGTGTTGGCAGAAAACTGTCCACCTTGCTGATCTGCTAGCTGCTTAGCCAATTAGCCTACCTGGGTCTCCAAATTCCTCAAAGATGCCTCCTGATTTTTCTGATTGGTCAGAGAAGTTTGCATAAACTTCTCCAAAGTTTCCTCCAGCTTGCTAGTTCGATCATACAATGTAGGTTGCTGCTGCTGAAACATTGGCTGCCTACCAGAATTTCCTGTCTCTTGCTTCCATCCCCATGGTTGATTTGGGGGATTTCTCCATCCTTGAGGGGAATTGTTTGAAAAATTCCCCTATTGAACATTTTGCCTGCCAGAGTTTGCCATGTACTGTACTTTTTCAGTTGTTGTTCCAACTGCAGTCTGTTGTGAGCAATTCCCATTTACATGATTTCCTCCACAAAAATCACACCTCAATACTAGAGTTTGATAATTAACAGTTTGTGAGGCTTGAACTGCCTGCAACTGTTGTGCCTGTAACTGCTGTGGCAGTTTTGCCATTTGCTGTGTCAAAGCTTCCATTTGCTGAGTCATGATTTTGTTCTGTGCTAGAATTGCATCAGTGTTGTTCAATTCAAAAACTCCCTTCTTCTGCACACTCTACCGATCATACTGTGCTTGATAATCAGTTGAGGCTAGGGCATCAATAATTCGGGTGGCACGTTCCACATCAACTGCCATCATCGTTCCTCCTATTGCTGTGTCAAGGATCATTTTTGTATCTGGCCTCAGTCCATTGTGGAAAATGTTTAACTGTGCAATGTCTTCAAATCCATGATTAGGACATCTTCTCAGCAGCACCTTGAATCTCTCCCATACTGCACACAAAGCTTCATCTGACCCTTGTCTGAAATTTGAGATTTCTGATCTAGCCTTTATGAAACGGGATGGAGGGAAAAATCTCTGTAAAAACTTTTCCTCCACATCACTCCAACGCGTCAGACTCTGATTTGGATGTGATTTTAGCCACTCTTTTGCCTTTCCAGTTAATGAGAAAGGAAACAACCTCATATAAGCAGTATCCTTATCCTGATCTTCAAATCCCATGGTGGTTATCAATTCGTAGAATGTTGACAAATGAGTATATGGATCCTCATGCTCCATTCTAGTGAATTGATTAGCACTAACCAGCGTCAGGTGTGTTGGCTTTATTTCAATCACTCTAGCTGTGTTAGGAACAACTATACTGGAAAAATGTTTGGGCCCTTGCTGCAAAGCATAGTCACCCAACACTCTTCTTGGTGGCGGATCAGCCGGATCGACATGACCATTGGTCTCTTCTGCCATGATTTCACCACCAGTTTTGTCCCTTGACTGATTTTTCTACTCGCGCTTTCTCCTTTGCCTGAGCTATCTCAACGTCTTATTGATATCTGGATCAAATAACAATTGTTCTTCTTTCCTTTGATTTCTCAAACGCATCAACCACTGTCTAACAAGAGATTACAATCACAGGAAAAATCAGTAATTCACAATGCAATTGATACAAAATCCAATTTCCAATTCTTCACCGTTCTCCGGCAACGGCGCCAAAAACTTGTTAACGAATTATCAGCAAGTGTACTGAGTCCTCAAGTAGTATAATAAATAAGATGAGTATCGTTTCCACAGAGAACAGAGTTTAATTGAAAACCAAATATATATATATATATCAATAGATAAAATCAATTAACAATAATGAGTTTGTTTAACAATTTAAAGAAAAGTAACAGAAAGTAGTTAAAAGAGATGAAATTAATAATAATAAAAACCTTGGGATTGAATTGTAACTGACTCTCCTTTCCATACCCTCATAATTAAATAATTATGTCATTTTATTAAATTACCCTTCTGTGCAAATAAAAACATTTTCAGCTTGATTCCTCTAATATTGAAATTCATAGATTAAAGTATCTAGCTCTATTCCTAGTTACCAGATTAAATTAATCAACATTAAGAGCATTTGCAGTGAACAGTTATTACGTTACACTTCATTCCTGAACGTATACCTGTAATGAGTTAATGTTTATTTCCAATTTCAAATAATACTTTCCAGTCAAAATAAGAAATCTGAGATATACAAAGCTAAACAAAACGTTAACAAGAGTAATTAAATTGAATGACATAAAAATAATATTAAGAGTGCATATGAAAGTGAGACTTTACATTCAATCCCAAGAAGAAAAGAAATTAGCTACGCATGGTAGCCATGAAAATACAGTGGAAAAGGAAAAAGGAAAATTCTTGATTGCAAAAGTGCTTGCAAAAGATCTTCCCAAAAGATGATGATCCCCTTTGTTCATTCTAGCCTTCCTTTTATAAAAGATCCCTGCTGTTTGTTACAAAGTGGTTGTTATTTCGCACTTCACACTTCAATGGCGTTGACGCCTTCGTTCAGAACTTCTTTTATGATTTAAGTGAGTTTTAGCTCAAGCTCCTCTTTAGCATAAGCAAGAAGTCACTTAAAATCTGTTTTTCTACTCCTTTCCTTAATTCCAGCGTTCCTCATTCTCTCTTTCTTCGAATCTCACCTAAATCTCAACTGCATTCTCTTTACATAACCAAAAACGCATTAAACAGAAAAATAAAAAATAAAATCCCTAACTAAACAAAATCCCTAAAAATCCTATAACTAAAACAGAATAAATGTTAAAAATCCTAACAAATCTATGCTTAATTAACCCATTATTAATAGTTATCAGCGTCGAATGCATTTGATTCTTTCTTGTCTTTCATTAACTATTTTGTATGTATGACTTTGTCCCTATATGGATTTGCAGATGATTGATTTTTCTGAAGCATAGCTTAACGCAGAAAGGAAGACTCGAATTAATTATAAATTTGTATAGCAATTTTTTTTTAACATAGATTAGGAATCTAGCAGTAGTCGTAGACTATGAAACAGTGAACTAGTTTTGGAAATTTGCTTTTGAAAGTACACATTAATTTGTTTAAGTTTCTGAATATATCTTTAATTAGAATATTTATTTTTAATTGTTCGAATATTTGCTCATAATTGTTTTTTAGACGTTAGGATTTCAATTTTTGATAACTGCTCATAAAATTTAAGAGGAGTAATTTTAGTAAGATATTTTTCCTTTTTGCAAGCATTATAAATGTAAGTTGTTCATGGCTCAAAGAAATAAGAAGAAATAACAATATTTTCTCTTCATACATATCTCCTCCTATTCTGTAAATCCCACAATTGGTATTTGAGCTCTTAGTTCTTAAGGGCTTGTGTGTGAGACCATGAGGAAAAAAAAACAACAGAGGGAAACCAATGAGGAACCTTTTCAGAAAAACAAAAACTTCACCCATGGCGGAAACTTCATGGCAGCACCTCCGATTTTCTCCGGAGAAAACTATCAAATATGGTCTATCAAAATGAAGTCTTATCTAGAAGCGAGTGATTTGTGGGATGTTGTGATGTCTGAAATCCAGTCGCTACAAGAAGATCCAACTGTAGCTTAAATAAAAAATTACAATGATGAAGCAATAAGAAGAGCGAAGGCCAAGACCTGTATTCACTCTGTTATTTCTGATGTTGCATTCACTAGAATTATGGCTTGTGAAACAGCTAAAGAAACTTGGGACACTCTCCAAGAGGCGTTTCAAGGGAATGAAAGAACTCGGCAGATGCAAGTTCTCAATCTCAGAAGATAATTTGAGATGCCGAGAATGAAGGAGGCCAAGACCATCAAACAATATTTTGATAAGATCTTGGCAGTGGTCAACAAGATTTGACTATTACGTGAAGATTTACCTGATAGAAGGATCGTAGAAAAAGTGTTGGTCAGTCTCCCAGAGAGGTTTGAAGCAAATATCTCATCACTTGAAGACTCAAGAGATCTCACAATGATTTCACTAATCGAGTTGATGAACTCTCTGCAAATCCAAGAGCAAAGAAGAATGTTGAGAGAAGAGTTGAATACTTAAGGAGCTTTTCTAGTAAAGTCACAGTCGAGTTACAAAACAAAGAAGAAAGGTTGAAAAAATGAGAAGAAAAGTGATAGGATGACAATGACAAGAAGGAGAAGTACTCAGCATGTCAACATTACAAAAAAATTTCTCATCCACATTGGAGATGTTGGTGGAGACCTGATGTGGTGTGTAGATCTTGCAATAAAAAGGGTCATGTGGAGAAGGTACGCAAAAGAAAGCAGCAAGAGGCACAAATTGTTCAAGAGACCGATGACGAGAAGGAGGAACATCTTTTTGTGGCGACTTGCTTTGCTAGTGACATAACTAGTGAAACATGGTTGATTGATAGTCATCACAGGACACATGATAAAGGTATGTTTGTAAAGCTGGACAGAACCCACTCTTTGAAAGTTAGAATTGGGAATGGAGGCTATATTGAGGTCAAAGGCATAGGTGATATTGCCATTGATGCTGGCCCAGATACAAAAATAATCTCTGATGTTCTATATATCCGTGAAATTGATCAAAATTTGCTAAGTGTTGGATAGCTTTTAGAGAAGGCTATATTGTTGTGTTCAAAGATAAAACTTGTGAAGTCTTTGATACAACTGACCTTAAATTGATGTCAATAAAGAGGAAGGGCAAAAGCTTCTCGGTAAACATGCAAACAGACCTTGCTTACTCTTCTGCAGTTGATTCGGGACAAATTTAACTTGAAAGGAAGTAGTATAGGAAGCCTGCAGCAGAAAGTCATGGGGAGCCAGTAGTGGAAAATTATGGATTGGATTCTCGTGATGATGTTGAAGTTTCTAAAGAATTGATTGTGAAGGAGATTAAAGGCCTTGATGTTGTTCCAGAAATAACTGAGTAGGAAGGTACTGATGAAAATGTGGATGATCATCCTGTAAGAGGTACTAGATCCCTATCTGACATATATCAAAGATGTAATATGGTTGTTTTTGAACTTGTTGACCATGAGGAAGCTCTCAATCACCTAAAGTGAAAAAAAGATTAGGAGAAGGAGTTGTATATGATTGAGAAGAACAATACTCTTATTGACATACCTCCAGATAGAAAGGTAATTGTTGTATATGATGGTTCAATTAATAAAAATAAAGCAAAGTTTGTTGGGTATTCTGATATTGATTGGGGTGGTTCCTTGGAAGATATGAAGAGTACTTCAGGATATTGTTTTAGTCTTGGTTCAGGCATTTCTTCCATGGTGCTCTAAGAAACAAGAAATTGTTGCAAAGTCTACAACAAAAGTTGAATTTATTGCTACTTCAGTTGCTGTTAACCTAAATATTACGGTTGAAAAAAAAAATTGATTGATCTTAACATGGAGCAGAAGGAAACTACGAACGTCTTTATTGACAATCAAGTTGCAATAGCCACTTCCCATAATCCTATTTTTCAGGGAAAACAAAGCATTTTAAGATTATGTTATTTTTCTTAAGGGTGATACATACAGATGAAGATGTTGATCTTGTTTATTGCAAAACTGAAAACCAGGTTGCAGATTTGTTTACCAAACCACTACTAGACAACAAGTTTGAATTCATAAGACAAAACATTGGAGTTTGTAGTTCCAAAATCAAGAAGGAGTGTTGGAAATTTGCTTCTGAATATGTCTTTAATTAGAATATTTGTTCTTAATTGTTAGAATATTTGCTCCTAATTGTTTCCTAGACATTAGGATTTCAATTTTTTATAACTGCTCCTAAACTTTAAGAGGAATAATTTCAGTCAGATATTTTTTCTTTCTGCAAACATTATAACTGTAAGTTGTTCATGACTCTGAGAAATAAGAAGAAAATAACAATATTTTTTTTTCATACATATCTCCTTCTATTTTGTAAATCCCACAACTAGCGCTTAAAAAAAAACACGAAAATGTTTTTTCTGTTTATTATTGAATTGCAATACTTAAGATAATAGTATCTAAATCATAATTTATATTAATTTATTTTGTGTAATCGCAATTAATTTTTAGTTTGTTTAGAAACTTTAAGTCATATATAATTGTTAATAGCATTGTTCACAAAATCGATTTGGATTTGGATTACATTTAAAATAAATGAACTTAAACAAATCAATTTTCATAATTTTGATTTATTCAAGTTTTATTATTATTATATTAGTATTCACAATGATACAGAAATATTAGGCCTTTACATAAAATTTTGATCATATGCTCTTGTCAAACATAAATTCACATACATAATATAACTTTTTTCATTGTATCATTTATTTAAAAATAAATTAATTTTTTTTTGTTGCTTTGTGATGCAGTAACTTTTTTGAGGGCGAAAGTTATAATGATTCAATTGTAAAAAAATTGAGAATAATATATATATATATATATATATATATATATATGTATATATATGGTCGTTAAAGTTCAAAAATTTGGAGTGTTAAGAGTGTATAATGTGTGAGTGCCGTGGCATGTCTGCCTCTTTAATTTTCTGCTTCTCTTTTATTTTGGACGGCTTTTTTCTTCACCTCCATCATCTCATCCATTATTTTTATAAAACTTAAAATCATATTAATATCCTTTTAGAAATTATAAAAATGGATATTGGAATTAATTTGGTATACATTTTTGTATATAGAAATCAATCTAATTCGATATACATTTAAAAAAAAATTATATACTAAATTGGCTACCAGATAAACAAGATCCGGTTTATAATTTATATACCAAATACACCTTATCTAGTATACAAAATGTATACCGATCCTGTCCATTCAGTGATTAATCCGGTATACAATTTTTAAAAAATTAATATTAGATTACACTTATTTCAATATAAAATATATATATATATATATATATATATATATATATATATATATATATATATATTATAAAATAATCTCCAATCCCGTATATATTTAAAATTGTATACAAAAAATAGAAAAATTATATAAAAGCAAGCACCATTTGTATTCCTATTCCTATAGTGCATAGAGTATAGAAAGAAACCTCTTCCTCACTTTATTACTTACCTGTCGTTTTTGTCCTAGCAAAAAAGAAAAAAAAACGCAAACATAGAATATAAATAAATAAATATTAAAACATTCTCTTTCTCTCGAGTGCTGTGTTGGGTGTCTTTGCTTTGTTTATTGTTGGTAATCCGAGGGAAGAAACCGGAAAGATCTCACAAGAATGATAATTGAGCCAAACCCGTATAAGAGAATGACACCACCTTCAACCCAAAACCTTAAGACTTTAGGTTTTTGGGTCTCCTTTCTTATATGTTGCTCAACTTTCTCATTCCTACCCAATGTGGGACTTAGACTCACACTTGAATACCTAACAATCTCCCCCTCAAGTGAGAGTCTTTCCTCCACATTGATACACTCCCCCTCGAGCGGAAGCAAACCCGAATACATTACTCATGACCCCTCACTTGTACCGCCGTTCACACACTTATACGGGACACGCTTGCCCAAAATCACCATCAGGAAGACTTTCGATACAGGGTCAAACTGTACTCACCCAAGCCGTAAACCAACAGCTCTGATACCACTTGTTGGGAGAATCCGAGGGGGAAACACCAGGGAGATCTTACAACAATGAGAACTGAGTAAACCCATATAAGAGAATGACACCACCTTCAACCCAAAACCTTAAGGCATTAGGTTTGTGGGTCTTTTTTCTTATATGTTGCTCAGCTTTTTCATTCTTACCTAATGTGGGACTTAGACTCACACTTGAATACTTAACAATCTCTCCCTCAAGTGTGAGACCCTCCTCCACATTAATACACTCCCTCTCGAGCGGAAGCATAAACCCAAGTACATTACTCATGACCTCTTACTTGTACCATCGTTCATACACTTATACGGGATACGCTTGCCTGAAATCACCATCAGGAAGACTTTCGATACAGGGTCAAATTGTACTCGCCCAGGCAGCAAACTAACGGCTCTGATACCACTTGTTGGGAGAATACGAGGGGGAAATCGGGGAGATCTCAAACAATGAGAACTGAGCCACACCACATATAAGGGAATGACACCACCTTCAACCCAAAACCTTAAGGCATTAGGTTTGCGGGTCTTCTTTCTTATATGTTGCTCAACTTTCTCATTCCTATCCAATGTGGGACTTCAACTCACTTGAATATCTAACAATCTCCCCCTCAAGTGTGAGTCCCTCCTCTACCACATTGATACACTCCCCGTCACTTGTACCGCCGTTCAAACACTTATACGGGACACGCTTGCCTGAAATCACCATCAAGAAGACTTTCGATACAGGGTCAAACTGTACTCGCCCAAGCCGCAAACCAACGGCTCTGAAACCACTTTCTGGGAATATCCTAGGGGGCAACACCGAAGAGATCTCACAAGAATGAGAACTGAGCCAACCCATACAAGGGAATGACACCACCTTCAACCCAAAACCTTAAGGCTTTAGGTTTGTGGGTCTCTTTTCTTATATGTTGCTCAACTTTCTCATTCCTACCCAATGTGGGACTTAGACTCACACTTGAATACCTAACATTTATCAACTAAATCTAGAGCAACCCATTTATTTGTTATCCCATTTGAGTGTGCTTATAGTGTAATTTATTATTTTTGGGATTAGAACAAAGTATTATATATGAAGTTAGAATTTCTAAAAAATTATATAACAAATGACGCCTCATCTGGTATATAACTATCCAAAGTTTAATATACTGGTAAGGTTCGATCTGATATATGTTTTGTAAATTAATACACACCGGATCCTGACCATCCGGTATGTATTAATTTACAAAATATATACTGGATCGCACCTGATTTGATGTTTAAATTTTAGTATTTGTATATCGAATAAGGTATTAATACATTTTGAAAATAAGATCCATACTATGTGAGGTGAAGGGCATTATGGGGTTATATAATTTTACATTAAGGATAATTTAGATTTTTTTCCGTGTATTATGGAGGTGCAGGACGAGATCATCGGGGTGTAGAAAGAAGTGGTCTTTATTTTGTCTTTTATTTTATTTTTTCTTTTTAGGTTAACAACATAAATGGGTTGGGCCAAACTCTTAGAAAAACACATCGATTTTATTATCCAAAGAAATTATATTTTTAATTTTCTAATAGTTTATTTTAATTTAATTTGTTATTATTTTTTATTTTTTTAAAAAAAATTTCATTTTATATTTATTTTTATTTTGGTTTTCAAATACATTTCTTTTATGTTTTTTAAAACAAATTTTTTATTTATCGGAAGGAAATTGAATGTTGATAAGAAGTAATATATAGTAATTTATAATTGCAACAAATTATATCTAATTTTTGACCAAACAAATCATCAACTTGAACTAAGCATACTAATGTTGTGAAGTACACATCCTGTATTCTTTAGGTTGGTGACAATTCCTGACGACATGATGCATCTTTGGTAGTCGCATGCATCATTTAATGCATGGTTAAGTATTATGAATGGATATGCGTGTAGAGATATGACATTTCTTCATTAATGCTCTTAAATGTATGTGAGAGAAACTAATTAAAAATTAATTTTTTGTACAAATTCAGAAGAGTTATACTAAGATGAAATTATTGTCTTATTGTGTGTTTTCCTTGTGTTAGATCTTTTTATTTATGTTTTCAGGTTCTGAATCCTTTACTAATTGTGAATAACATGAAAATCACAAGAAGGGAGAGTTGAATTGTGACTTACATTATTTTTAAAGTCTTTTTACAAATATCATTTGATTAATGATTCTAAGCTCACGATTTTATTTGTGACACAATTAGATAAAAAAAAATTCTTGCATCTGTTATTTTATATTAGATACACTTGAGTAACTCAAGTGAAACATTTGTCTATGTTACTTATTTATCCAAACTAAAAAACAAACTATAATTATTTCTTCTTATATTAGTGCATATTTGACCTAAGGGGATACACTACGAAAGCAAAGCTTGAAATGAAACCTTCTACACCTATATTTCAACATGTTTCATTCGATGAAACATTTTTCTCTAAGAAGACTTGTAACAAATATGATCAAACAAATATATTGAAAGGCTTATTTTATATTTGTCTCTTATAGCTTAAGAATTCAGATGATAATGATATGCAATATGAAAAGAAATAAGGAAAGAAGTTATACACAATAATTTATCCTGATTCATGTGTGCAATAAACTATAGTTATTGACAAAATCAATCAAGTTTAACTAAGAAAACTAATTACGTGAAGTACACATCGAGTATTCTTTAAGCTTATAGTCACTCCTAGCTAACCCCTTGAATATTCTTGACATAGGTCACCCCTGACTTAATTGAGTATTCTTTGCTCAAGTCACTCTTGGCTATTTTTTAGCCACTCTTGGCTAACCGAGTACTCTTTTGAATTTCAGCCACTCTTAGCTAACCCCGAGTATTATTTGTCAAACAACCACTCCTAGCTAACCTTGAGTATTATTTGTCAAACAACCACTCCTAGTTAAGATATGGAGGTTTGGTGTTTAATTATCTCCTGGACATTGAGTCTGATAACTATGGAGGATTACATTTGATGACGAATACAATGTTCTTTCTCTTTTGGTTTAGATAATCTTATTCTCTTGAAAGGGTAGCATCTTTCGACATATACAATGATTTGGCTCACTCTCCTAGGTAGCTGGATGAACACTCTAAGTGTTTTCTGTTAGGTTTCTCAAGATTTTAATACATTAATCTTCTTTTAGCTTAAGGATCCTTCTAAGAAGCTAGGAAGTGTTTGTTATCATCTAATTAGCATATCTACATGGTGCAACCTCTACTCTATTAGCTTAAAGGAGTGCTTTTCATGTATAGCAAAGGAATACTAGAGATAGACGAAACATACCAATGCAGTAATTCTTTGAATGAATCAAAAGAATTTACAAGCCCTCTGCTAATGGCTAGAGCCAATATGTTGACATTATCTTTATATCAATATCAATATCTCATACCTATCAGTACAACATCCTCAAACCTTAGAAAAGATCCAATTACTAAAAAAAGCAGTTGATTACTTGGATTGGTTCTCACATCCCTATGCCCAAAAGGATGAGCGAGTTCAGTTTAAGTCTTCATCGATCAAATGGATCTATATGCTGAGTGGGGTGAGATGATGTGTAGCACAGTCTGGTGAGTGCATCTGTAACCCTTTTTACATACCATATCCTCTCCTCTATATATCTCCCTCATGTCTTCTCTCTTCTTCTTGTTCTTCATAAATTCCCTTTTTATAGGCTTCTTGAAGAATGTAGTTGTTAGATGATCATTTATAACTTCTATGCATTTTTCATCTGGCAAACTTTATCATGATTTTTTCATTTAATGTAACCTCAATCTTTGCTCCTTTTTTTTTCACAACTTTCTTGATAACTTATCTCCCTAGGTTGTGTAGCCTTCTGCATAATTTTATGATTGATGTGCCTTCCGTATAGGGTAAATAGTTGGGTTAGAGTTGATAATTTATGTGTTAGGAAGTTGATGAAGAAAGTAAATTTATCTCGCATCTCGAGAGATCTTTGATATCTAAATTCAAGCGGGTCTCTTTAGCGGATGGACATTTCCTGCACACATAGCATAAACACATGGATATTTAATTTAAGTATAAGGTTGGCTTAACTTATGTGCATAATTTAATACACATTTCATGTGCTCTTATGTGTGCTTATCAAAGTTTGAGAAAAGATTACATAATATTGTCTCGTTTATTATATGAAACACTTGTGTCTTATATGATTTGTTGTTTTATATGATTTGTTGTTTTTATCATGTTACAGATAAAGTTTGATCATATTTTATATAAAATAAAGTGTCGATAAAAAATAATCCGTATTAGAATTAGCTTAACCAATATTAGATCTATACAATTTTTAAAATAAATAAATTTTAAAATGTATAAGATTTGTGTTGGCCACACTTAAATCAATGCTTTAAGAAAATAAAATAAAAAAGTATTTATAATTTGGAAGCCTCCGTCTATATTATTCTAAAGTGAACCTAAGGGTTTAAATAGTAATTTTTTAAATTAGGTGTAGCCAATGTAAAGATAAATAAATAAAAATAAAAATTAAAATGGGGTGCGTGTGCCTATCTAAAAAAAATTAAATCAAATATTTTGAGTTTAGCCAACACTAATGGTAGGTAATGGGTAAGCATAGGTTACACTAACTTTAATGGACTTTTAATTAATTAGCACATTTTAATTAGTTCCCCACCCCCCTCCCCCTGCACGGGAGATTTGAACTTTCGCAGTTGCCCCTTTTTGTGCAACCTTAGCATTACAAAGTGAATTCTCAATTCGCTCTTTCTCTATAGTGCCAATCCCTTTGATTCCTCCTTTATCTAAAACCCTACGACCAGAGATATTGTGTGGTCCCTTCATAAGGGTTTTGTAGTTGTTTGTACGAAGGACATGGTGGTGGGACTGTATTCTTGGATTCGCGGTGTGTTGCTTAGGTGTGAGGTTGAATTTCAGAAATTTGGTAAATAATCTTCTAAAATTCTCTTTGTTGGTGTGTGTGTAAGTGTTAAAAATTATTAATTGACCTCAAAAGCCACCCAATAGAGATTTAGGATTCTTCCAAAGAGAACCCAATTCCTTCAAACTTGTGAAAGAACCTAGAGAGTCCGATCTGTTTTCCCATAATAAAAATTATAACAGAGTAAAAGAGTTACGAGAGACAGAGATTAGAGAAAAACGGAGACTGAGTATGTCTAATACAGAAATAACTAACATTCTTTATAACAGTAAGTTCAAATTCCAAATATTTTATAAAACTCTAATTTTTTGAAGCCTTTCCAAATCGAGCTTGATTTCATTGTCATGAAGAGGTAGAGAATCAATTGTGTGGTGGTTGGGCAAAGCGTTCTTGAGTGGAGGTCAAACCATATAACCTTCATTGTCTTAAGAGAAAGTTTTGCATCATTCTATATCTCTTAAAATAGTTTGAATATCTTACCTTATGGAGTGGACTTTGTTGCTCTTATATGTTGTTGTCAGATCCACCTTTTATTTTTTCAAAAGATTTAAGCATTTGAAAAGAGCATTAATCTTTTTTTTTTTCTATTGTAAGTTTTATGTGTATTTTATTTTCATTTGAAACTTATAAGGCACATGTATTTAGAGGATCTAATAAAGTTGATGCAATAACAAGTAGTCATGATAATGGAATGATAAATTGATGACACATTACTATTATGATAATAATTTTGGTGACTGACTCTTACTTGAAATTCATCCCACAATATAAGTTTAATTATTTCATATTTGTTTTCATGTATTAAGTATTCTATTTATTGTAATGATTTTCATTATTTTTACACGTATTTTTATTGACCATTCATTTTAATCGTTGCTCAATTAAAAGACTTCTTTTACTTACATCCTATAATTACTATTTTTTTTCATTAGTTTTCATACATCATTAATTCTTACTTTGAATTATAGTTTTTAGACAATCATACTTTCTAAATTCTTGTGAATGGTGTACATTTTACTTAAGTATTGTTTCATTATCACCTATTTTAAATGTATTTACAGTTGAAATTATGTGAATGGTGTACATTTTACTTAAGTATTGTTTCGTTATCACTTATTTAAATGTTCGTACAGTTGAAATTATAAACTATACTATCATCTTCATTAATAAAATTAAATTTTCATTTCAAATTTAAAGTGAATAAAGATTATATAACATTTCTCTTGAAATTTCCCTTCAAAATTAACTTTTGTATTCAAATCACATTCTCATCTTGAAATTGGTTTACATTATAATTGAATTTGAATTTGGAATTACAATTCATATTGAATTGAATTTATAATTAGAATAGAAAATTGATATTAGAGACATTGAAAAATTAATACTAGTTGAAATCAATTGATTAGTTGGTATCAAGTGATTAGTTAGTTTTATAGTTGAATTTAGATTTGGATTTGAAATTAATATTGGATTTGGTATTAGATTTGAGTTTGGAATTATTATTCAAACTGATACTGGGATTTGAGTTCGGAATTAATATTGGAAATGAATTTATTTTAGATTGGATTTGGATCTAGACATTTTAAATTTGGAATTACAAAGAAAGTTTAAAAAAATGAATTGGAGTGAAATTCTATTAAAAAAACATTATTTTTTTTTCGTTATACCTAGTGTTAATTAGACGGACGTTATTAATTTCCTTTTACTACCGACTAGCGTCAAGAAGACTGACTCTAAAACAACAGTTTTGTTATTAATTTTTTTTTATAAAGTGTGTTTTTGGGACATTGATATTTTCTTTTCTGTTTAACGTAAATTAAAAAAATTGACGCTATTAATGTTTCATACAGGGAGCAATGCTAAATTACATAGCTTTTACTATTAAAATATGAACTTTTTTGAGGACGCAAGATCGACATTAATTATTCTATAGAGTCCACTTTTTTTACTTTGTTTTCATTTTCGGTCGACTAAAACCATGTTTTCAAAATATGTTAGTAAGATGTAAAGTTTAATTGAATTAAAATAAAAAATAAAACCTATATAAATTATAAATTAGGTTAAAATTATAGATTTTCTAAAATCTAAGAACATAGCAGACAAAGAATTAAAGGAGGAGCAATGTAAATTAATTAAATTAAAGTTTTAATGTTTAAGAATAGTATAATATATATGGTATTTGATATGTAAAGATAACTTTAAATATATTTTTCTTAATTTTATTATTCTACCACATTTTTGCTTGTTCTATACAGGGAAAAGTAAAATCAATAAGTAAATATTTTTGAAATCATAAGTTATATTATAACTAAAATTTGTACTAAATATATTTGCATATATAATTATCTTTTAGATTTAAAATAAGCCACTTAAATTGTGACATAAAGTTTTTTAAATAGTTTCTATTTCATTTAAAAAATACTAAATTCAAAATGAAGATAAAGATTAGAAAATGATAAGTTAAAAGAAACAAATAATTAAAAAATCTAAACTACAGATAAAAATGGATATATTTTTAGAAGGTTAAGAGAAATGTTTTGTAGTAGGAATAATATGTAAATTCACCTAGATTGTGTTTTTTTGAGAATGTTCACTAGTACATCCGAAAATACAATTTTAGAAGAAAAGAATTTCAATTTAGTTTAAGCATTTTTTTGGTTTCTGTTATCAGAATGATGCTTTCCGACAGAAATCAATCCCAAAAGGTATGATTTGTAGAAATAAAATGAAAAACGAGTGAAAACAAAGGAGATAAATGAACAGAGTGTATTTGGTAAAAGAAGTAGAAGACAGAAAGAAAATTGTAAGTATATTATTGATTTTATTTTTGAAACATAAGTGAATAAAAATAATAATTATGACGGATTTTTAGAAATGCATTAAAAAAAATTGACTGTCAATATTATTATACGAGCACACTTCTCATTAATGAATATTGTTAATGACTTTTTATTTTTTAAACTAAACTGTTATTTTCATTTGTTTGTAAACTATTTTCATTCACTTTATTTACTAATTTCCTATTTCTATCTCTTCCATTCCTTTATTCCAATCAAACACAATTAATGTAATAATCTTAAAATCATAGACTCAACAATACATGTAAAGTATACGACCCCAAAATAAAAAAGAAACATTAAAAATAATTATAAACCTTTAAAACTAAGGTGATCAGTAAGGAAAACAGTATAGTTAACCTTCCATGAATACACAATTAGGTTTCAAATTCAATATGTTTACAACCAAAGTATTTCATACTAATGTCTTCAAAGTAGGGCAAAACTATAGACCCAAATAAACATATAAAGCATTAAAACATACTACTACTTATAGTTGTTCATATATGCCAACAATTATATAGTGTTATCCACCTCAGAGGAAACAAGTTTTCAGAAGCATCCAAGGTGGCAAGGATACAGTGGTTCCAGGGTCAGATCAAGACCGTTCCTTCCTATTTCTGGTGCAGCTTCTTGATTGAAACTACTGCCACTGCACAAACAATATTACACATGATGGGAGGGTTGCACTACCAAAAAGAAGAATTCCAAACAGGTAAAGACTAAAGATAAAGTTTGTACAACTATAAAAATTAAAAGGGTAATTAAAGAAAATGAAGAAGAGAAATTAGAACTTGATGTCATAGAAAGGTTACCCTACCCTATGTTCAAACTAGGAAGGGGTTGTTGCTGTGGTAAGAAAGATGTGTCAACCCTGTAGTTTGGCTGTTCCCATTGTACAGCATGTTGTGCTACAGCCTGCTCTTTCTCCTTGATCTAATTTCATATCACATATTGTTAAAAGAAATAAAGCAATATTAACCTATCATAGAAGAAGGCAAAACTACATTCATAGAGTTCTCATTCCATAACTGTCAGTTACAAATTGCTACTATAACTGTCAAAAGTTTAAGACCATAAGAATAAGTTTGCATTAGTTTCAGTGGCAATTTGTAGCCCAATGTGAGTTTATACAAATATTAAATATGATTCTAAAATTGAAACTTTCTCAAGAAATAAAATGTATACTGGGGTATGAAAACATTATCGAGAATTTCGATTCAAATTCAGTCAATCTTTTTAATTTTTAAAACATGAAATGAAACATGAACAATGGTTTTGTGCTGATGAAGGAAAGAATTAATTAATAAGATTGGATGCATGCAGAAACCTAGGGCTAAATTAGCCAAAAAAAAAAAAGTTGTAAGCAAGGTTTATGAATTTGTAAGACCAAAAGGAAAATTGCATTTTCTTATGTAATGCATTGTACATTTATATAATTTGCTAAAATGAGTATAATTCTTGAGGAATTTTATGTTAATTTCGTAAGGGATACAGATAATTTCACTGTTCAACATCTAAAGTTCTTATTAGGTTAAGAAATAACAAGCAGAAGAGCAATCTGTGAACGAAAGTAATAGAACAATCAAACTAACATTATTCAACACTCTTTTATTAGTGTCAATAAGCTCTGAACTGGATTAAAATTAGGCATTGCTTGTTGTGGTAAAATGAAGTTTAGCTAGTTGGAGAAAAGAAAAAAAGTTGTAAAGGCAAATCTTTAGTCACCTTCTTTGCAAGGATGCTATTCTGCTCTTCTATCCTTTTCTCCTGTCATACATAGAGAATCAGGAGAGCACAAATCTCCATATCAGTTTCTTTTAGACAGAGAGACACACAGAGCCATTTTATATTTGTTCCCAGCAATATTAGTTATCTTTCACTTTAGGGATAAAAAGCTAAAAATAAAGCCAAGAGAAACTTGGAGTTAAAGCCATACCTTTTTCTGAAGCTCGGAAATGGACTCATACATGAGATCGTTCTATTACAACATAACACAGATCAGTGCCAAAGTTACACACACACACATGAAATATGAAGAAAGCAAATTAACATAAAGGGGTATGTTATATGTGTACCCTCCTATTGCGGATGTTTTTGAGAGAAGTATCTAACTGCTGCTCCAAACTCTGAAGCTCTTTGAGGCTCATCGAAGCCAAATCTTCTCCCATATAGTGCCTGGAAAAGGGTTGAATGTAACTCAATGATACACAGACACGTGTTAGAGGAAATTAAAGCATGCGTGTAGGTTAGATATAGGTCCTCATGCACCTGTAGTTTCTCTGCAAAAGGTCAATCTTTGCCTTCAGTCTAGTATATTCAATGGTCCAGTTTCCCTGCATAATGTACATATACATCTAGTGCTTAGTTTTGTAGTTTTGTCAGGTATTCTTTAAATATTGGTTTTGATTCCTTCACTTTTACAACATTCCATATTTCCAACACATTCATATGTGCATGACTTAGTTTTTTGAGTTCTCATATAGCTTAGGCAACTGTGTGCCTGTTGTTTACACAAGAATCAATGGTCACTGCAGAACTTTAATGCAAAATAACGATGCAAACGGGAATTTGTACATATTCCTGCACACATGTGTGTATATTTCAAAAAAAAAAAAAAAATCCAAAAAGTGTGCATATTTCAAGACAAACCTGTGTCTCAGAATCATTTGCTACTAGCTGCCTCTCTGCATAGGCATACCTCTCATGGCGTTCCAGTATCTTCTCCATGCTGTTCAATCATTAGAGTTCTCAATCAATATTTTCTCCTATAATGATATCAATTTATACTCAATTTGCACTACATATTACTAGTTTTAAATAACAAAATATATCTGTGTATGTTGCTGAATGATACGATGAAATTGGTATTTATAAATATATGCTGTATGATATGACTCTAGTTACTGTGAACATATTTCATCTTGTTCAAATTAAAAGCTCCTGTATGCTAATAGTGCTATTTGTAAATCTTTAAATAAGTTCATCAAAATCTATGAAAATAACGAATTTCCTCAATTTGACTGTAAAAATGATTTATCTAGGAGGCTGCACCAATCAACGAAAAGTAACCCTTTAATAACAAGAATGTCAGATCGTGACGCTTTTGTGTTATGATAATTCAAAAGAAGAAGAAGAAAAGGTACAGAACTCTAAACCAAAAGAAGGTCTAGCAAATCTTGCTTGAGGTGCTGAACTGAAAGGACTTAAGATAGAAAACAAGAAGACAAATATGAAGCAAAGACTGTCACAACCTCCTCACAGTCTGCAAGAGATTCACCCCCCTTGAATTTCAACAAAATGAAAGAAAAAAAAAATTAGGGCTCTCATACTGGTTATGGTCGTACTCTATGCTTTTCTAGCTAGGACAGGCAGAATCTCGCATTCGGGTAATGTATTTTCTTCTTTCTGATAAGAGAAATATATGCACATGAAAGAGTATATATATCCACTTTGTACCCCCAAAATTGCAAACAAATTCATAGAGAAGTGTAACTGTATATTTTGCTGGTTCAATTTGAGCAAATTATCTGCACAACAACATCTCCTTTCCAAAAAAAAAAAAAAACTGGATCAACTGGCTTTGTATCTATCTATGCACAATCAATATAAATTATAACGAGGCTTGATATGAACAAAAACAAGTATTAACAAAATAAAGAAGAGGAATGAAGTTTCCTTTGAAGTTTTGAACCCCAAACCAAAGCCCTTATCATGCGCAAAGAGTGAAAAAGGCAAGAAAAATAAGAATAAAATAATACTTCAAAATAATTCCAGACTCAATGGAAAACTGAATGCATATATACTACGTATATATGTTTACATCCTCTGAATTAACGACCAACACACATAATATACTTGATAGATCCATATATATACATATATGTATGTATGTATGGTTAATATGCATACATATATGTATATTTGTTATAATATAATATAGGGCATTTTGATTACCATGAATCAGTTGCATACTCAAAGAGCTTTCCTTTGTGAGAGAAGACAATCAAAGCTACCTCAGCATCACAGAGTACAGAGATCTCATGAGCTTTCTTGAGCAGCCCACCTCTCCTTTTGGAGAAAGTTACCTGGCGATTGATCTTGTTCTCTATCCTCTTCAGCTGTACCCTACCCCTTCCCATCTTAGTTGTTCTTTTTTCTTTTTTCTTTAATATTTATGTGTGAGTTATATATAGACCTAGTGACTTAACCAATTAGTAATTTTTTGGCTTTTTTTGAAGGAGGGAAACCCAGTTGCCAAAGAAGGAAAAAGGAAGGAAAAACGGAAGAAGCAAGGGTAAAAGGGTGGCAAATATGGTGAAGCGAGGGTGGGAATGTTAGTTCATGGATGTTTCTTCTTCTGGACAGGAATAGAGTGGTGTCATGGGAAAGCACAGTGAGCCGAAGTGTGCAATGTTATGGTAACCATAAAGGGTGAGAAACAATATGGAAGTGGTGAAAAAATATCTGAAGCTGGGGTTTGATGACAAGTGGTTTTTGGTTTCTGGTTTGGGAAAGGGGAAGTAGTTTATGAACGATGTGTTGTCGGCGTCTGATTGGTTGGGCAGTGTACTGTGTCCACATGTGTCGTATAGCTCTTTATGGCCACACAGTGATGATGATATTACTTTTATTTTAATGATGGAGGGACCCACATGTTAAGGGCTTTTTTCGAATATGGCTGGCTGGCTTCTACCCTAGTTGGGGCATAGGAAGAGCAGGGAGGCTTGTAGGAGGAATAGGAATAGCATAAATACATCACAAACAAAGAATTAGAGCCTTCAAAATAATCACACTTCATTTCTCAAAATAATCATCTTTTTGTGTATACATACATATAGATAAGAATTGGATATCTAAGTTTGTCTGTATAGAAGATTGTATCGTAAGAGAATACGCCATTTCAAAAAGTTCCACTCTTTAATATTCAATAAACTTTCAAATTTCACTCATAGTATTACTATTGTTTAAGAATGATAACACTCTCTTTTCAACATTTTGTTGTTAAAACTTATTGAAAATCACCAATTGTAATTAATTTCTTTTTCTCATGCCTGTTTTCCTTGAGTTATAGAGGTCAGACCAAAAAAAATATTTAGGCTATCAAAGTATTTTCAATACCCACAATTTCTCAAATGTTAAATATTAATAATATAAAAGAATTAAAAAGTACTTCAAAAATAATCTTTGCATATCACTAAAATATGAAATACTAGATTAATTCTCAAAAGAGTTTAGTGGAGTCCACAGATTTTTGTTCAATATGACAGTCACATTGTGACAATGATATTACTTTTGTAAAGATTTAAAAGAGTGGAAATTTACAAGTATGATAAAAGATTGAGAAAAAAAAAATATTTCTATATTAGTACACTTCAACTCTTGAATTATATTGAGTTTTCTTTTCAATAAATTCGGAAAAAGTTTCTAAGTTTTGATTATAATCAAATGGATTATAAATTAGTATTATTTCTGTAACTTTTGAATTACACAGGAATGTATAGTTTTCTACATTAAATAGTTTTTACCTATACAAGTATTCTTTAATGGTAACAAGAACTAGAATATTGGTTAAAAAATTATAAAATCTCATAGAGTATATCCAATGTGTAAAGATCTATTTTTATGAATATTTGATAAGAGACTTTAAAGTCAATAATAAAATGTTAGTTTTAGTTAATATTAATATAAAAAAACACATATTACATCACTTATAGGAGATTTTTTACATCGATTTTATAATCAATGTTGATATAGGTGATATAGAAAATCCATGACGTTTTATATTGATTCTTTAATCAATGTAAAATATATCAATACTATATTGGTTACAAACACACTCAACGTAAAAAAGTATTTAAAAAAGCAAAAAGATGATACATATTACATTGGTTATAAGCTATAACCGATATAATATAAGAATTTGAAAACAGTTGTAGCTATAAGTGATTTAATATGTGAATCAATAAGACATATTACATCAGTTGTAATGTAAAAAGTCACAACCGTTCCTGAAACAAATATATCATAATATCAAGAAAATAAATTTGTCTTACAAACATAAAAATTATGCAAATGAAAACTTAGGAAAATTAAAGTCATCGTAAAAGTAATGAAAAAACAATGTCAATGTACCACACATTTATAAATTATAACAAGTTCTAATTTCTAAAATGTGTAACTCATTCTTGATGAATTTCTTCAATTGTGATTGTGCCCAATGATGTAAGCATCATTTCACTAAATAACATATAAAGATTTAAAGTATATTTACATCATTCATAGTTGAATAAGTGCGATGTTTAGTAGCTTATTACCCTGGTTGATTTCAAAGACATCTTGTATGGTTATTATAAATAATAAAATATACTCATGTTAATAAAAATGGTTCAAGAGAATTGAACATAAAAAATTTTATGCAATGTAAGAACTTCTGGTGATGTGTTATAGACGTAGGTAAGAAATATATAAGATGTATTGATTTGATAAATCTATAATTGATACAAGAAAACACCACCAAAATTTTTAGAATTTTTTAACAAGTGTAGGTATGTGAAGTAAGAGTCAAAAATCTAAAAAAAAATACCTCAAAATCCTAAAAAATAAAAAAGATAATAGTAAATAGTAAACTTTTGGAAATATTTTAGATTTTGAATCCCCTTTGGAGATGATCCATCACATTACTTACCTTATTTTGAACAACTTCATTTTTAACGTGTTTCAATCCGAGCTCTCTATAAAAAATTATGACAAATTAAAGATTTTTTGCTTTAAATTTTGACAATTCAAAATCTGTAATAATTCTATACAATATAAGGACTCAACTATCTTAAATATAAATAAAAGAAATTACCACTAAAAACTTTTGATCAAAAACAAATTTTTAACCATTTTTAAACAATTTTATATAACGATTAACCTGCTTCATAGAGAAGCGACAAGGGCCAGGAGGTGAAACCAAGCAACGTTCACGGTTCACAGTGGAGACAGATTCCTATGATTGTCAGACTTGGAGTGAAAGGTGACTATAGTAAGGACATTACTGACGAAAAGCAAAATGTGAAAGAAGAAGAATGAAAAAACACTAAGTTAAAACACGATATTTGAATTTGGAGCCCTATCTATACATTACAAGAAAAAAAAATTATTCAGACACAAATTTTAGCTACCAAATAAAATGGTTGCTAATTTGTGACCAAAACCACCAAATTAGGTTTTGGTTGCTACATAACTACAAAATAAAAGTAATGATTGAATTTAGTGAACAATTAAGTCAAGATAATTGGTATCTAACATTACTAGACAAGTGATTTAAATGATTAAAGTTCTCTTAGGGTTATTTAAGTGGTTCTTTGTTCTTTGTCTCTTGCTTAGTAAAAGATCTCTCAACAGCTTGATAGAATAACCATAAGACCAAATCAGCTTTTCTGTCATGTTACGATTATTATTATACTTATTATTACAATTATTATTATTATTATTGTTATATAATAATAATAATAATACTGTTATTATTATTCTTATTATTAATATTATAATTATTATTATTATTATACCAAATTGTGATATTATTATTAATATTATTATATTATTATTATAATAATAGTAATACAATAGTTATTATTATTATTATTATTATTATTATTATTATTATTATTATTATTATTATTATTATTATTATTATTATTATTATTATTATTATTATTATTATTATTATTATTATTATTATTATTATTATTTGTAGTCACTAAATCGGTCACTGATAGTGATCGAATTTTTCGATCACTGATTCAATCACTGATAGTGACCGAATTTTTCGGTCAATAATATCAGTCACTAATTCAATACTGATAGTGACCAAATTCTTCGATCACTGATTCGGTCATTGATAGTGATCGAATTTTTCGATCACTAATTTCAATCACTATTCAACAGTTTTTTGGTAGTGATTTTACATGGCCTCTGACTTACCTTGTTCAAGCAATTTCAATTTTCAAATGTGAAAAAGTTGTTTGATTTCATGCAATACTAATATTTTAATAGAACTAAGAAAAAAAATTCAAAATCCTTAAAATTGATTTTGAAGCATTACTCTTATAAATTTTAATAAAAACTTACTTAAAGGCAACTTGTAAGTATGATAAATACCTCAATACTGACCAAATTTTGGATCAAAATATTTACACAGTTGCTAATTATCACTTGCATGTAGATCCTCTATCCTTGTTATCAATGCTTTATCAAATTATGATTGTTTTTTGACTACATTTTGTTCAATAATACTCAACCTGTTTGCGCGATACACTTTTCACTAAAATCCTCTTTTGTTAGAATACATGAAAATTTGAGTCAATGTTGATATACAATATCTACTTCTTATCGTTGATGTCATCTAGGTGTTTTGCATTTCTTGTCTTCATCACTTATTCTTTGTTATCTAAAGTTCTTACATCTTCTTCGTGACTTGTGTAGTCTTTATATATCTTTTATAGTGCCTAATCTTCGTTTAACATGTAATTATTTTGCATTTTTGAATATTTGTATGATCTTTTATTGGCTTGCCTTGCTTTCATCATGAAGATATATTTGTCCAGATTCACACCTAGAGTGGACATGATTAAATAAACTAGAAATTATTATTTGTTATCATCAAAATCATAAATCATATCAAGAAGATTATATTGATTGATAAGGGTTGAATTATTATCTATCCGTATATTTGATCGTCTATGTCTTAACACCTTGCTTAAATGTCTAAATATTTCTTAAATTATATGTTCATCGCTGAATTGTTTTTATAGTATAATCAATGAAGAAATTTGAGTTAATCATCTCTCCTCTTAGAATAATATTGAGTCTCACTACTCAAAAATGAGTTCATAATTTGAACGAGGACATAAACATATTAATTCTTTCCTATTGAATATTGTCACTCAAATGATATTTCTCAATAGCTTAATACTGATTTTCACTTATTTAAATTATTTTTAAAGGATGCATATTGTATATAAAAAGTTTCAATACAATATATGTCTTTTTATTTATTTATTTTATTATGTTCATTGAGTTAATATTAAATGAATTGGTGGTTATTGAATAATATTTAACAAGGAGGTAATACAATATATGTCTGTATAGCGTATATATATATATATATATATATATATATATATATATATATATATATATATATATATATATAGTGGTCGAATATATGAAAGAAATATTTAACCTTTTTATTGATTATCTAAATCATGTAAATAATACTATCAACGAGTGAAAATCGATAGAAGTTCATGCCACCTATTTTAGAATAAAGGTTAAACCAGATCTAAATGAGTATACATGGAGCTATGAATCATATGTAGGTGACCAATTGAAATCATAATTAAAGGACAATTTGATGGATAGTATACTTTATGAAAGGTGTCAATTTCATATGTTGGAATTCAATACAAATCTTCCAAAAAAATTGTCTAATTTTTAAGCATTTAATTAATGTTTTTGGTGTCTTTGATAGACAATAAATGTATTTTATTATCATTGTAAATTAATTATATGAACTATTTTTATTATTATTAGCTTTACCCTATTTTCTTATGATTATTTTTGTCGTATTGATGATCTTGTGTTGACGTACATAGAGATACATGTACAAAATCATTTCTAAAATAATAGGTGTGTGTAATTTATATTTAAAATCTTATGATTGTAATAGATTATTATATGATACATAATATATATAATGTCACATTATATTATGTTTATTGTTATTAAACAGTGAATTACTCCTTACTAGAGTTGTAATTTTATTGAGTGAAAGGTATAAGTCTATTAACTCTGAAATGCTAGAAGGTTTAGAAGACTATTACACCATTGTTTGGATAATTTTTATAAAAAAATCTTATTGACTTGAAAAAAGTGTATATTGTTGTGTTTAGGTTATTGGTCTGTGATAAGCTTACGTAATGTATCTATTGTCAAATATTTGATTTTAGATATTGAAACAAATGGCGTGGAAGTAGATCTTCTTAATAATCTAATTATAGAGTTACTCCAATTAAATTTTTTTTTTCATTTTTCTTCTATGTATAGTTTTTTTTTTTTCTATTGACTATCCACATCAATAAAAGAAATACAAAATGTATTTCATGAATAATAAATAATATACTTTTTATTAATAAAAATTAATAAGTAATAAGACATAAGTCGTGTAGTGTTTTTGACCTAGTTGAAAACAGTGTCTTTAAGTATCTGCTAGCCTAGTTGGGTGGCGGGACTGTAATAACAGACTGCGGACCATTAACTTCGTTCACACACTTACACAAAATATAAAGAAATAATTACACTATTTCCTATTCATATTCATGTGCCAATTTCAGACCTGTATCCAGCTAGTTACGCTGACATCACACACAAAAATTTAACATTTTTTAATTATATTTCTTCCTTATATCTATTATAGCATATTTTTTTTTTTGTTTTTTTTAACTTATTGATTGAACTTCTTTTGAATTATATTTCTTCCATATATCTATTATATAATGTTTTTGATGCTTTTGCTTATTGATTGAACTTTCAAATTTCAATCTAGTTGATATTCCTCCCTGTAATGGACATGATATCTATACTTATATCAATATATAAATTAAAATAATGATGAATTTTTAAGTGTAATCTTAGACTCTAAATTATGTTTAACAGATGATTTTTTTTTTATGGAGTTTAATTAGATAATTAGATTGTATAATGAAAAAGAATAAAAGATTTTCTGTTAAAAGCCATCTATTAGATATCATCTAATAATGTTGATATTAACTATATTTTCAAGTAATTTTGTTGTAACCGTTTTAATGGTTTTTTCTTGAACAATTCTATTTTTTTTACTTTCTTTAGCCTAAGTTCTATATATGAAGACCGATATGTGTAAAGACGACATATTGATTGTATTAGACTTTGAGTGAGTATATAAGCTCACTATATAAGTTGATTATATAAGTTTTTAGTATTAATAAATGATGAAGAAAACATAAGAATTTATTGAAGAAATTACTTTGTGGTTTAATAATCTAGATTTGGATAGGTTTAATTTTAGGTTTATAGTATGATGCATCTGGTTGTGTTAATGTGTCAATTACTCACATTGCTCTTAATCAAGTTTAAATGAAAAATTACATTTAAAAAAAAGTATTTAAGTTTTCTAAGTGTGTTGCAGAGTAAAAATTTAACAGGTTATATTTCAAAATCAACTTATTAAAATTCCTTGACAGATTTGGGCTGTCACACTTTTGGGCTGGCACGTTTTTTTTAAAAACCCAATAGCGTGTGTTTTCAAAAAATGACCAAGAGAGAAAATTAAGTTTTTGATAAAACAGTTTTTAAAAGATTTGGGGAAAACCTTTCCTTGAAAAAGATACATAGAGAAGAAGAACTTTTCAATCAATTTTAAAAAGGGAAACAAGATTTTCAACACTTTAATAAGAGCATGGCGTGATTTTGGAAAATTGTGCTTGGCAACTTCATTTGGGGAAGATAAGTATTCTTCTTTGGTGTTTTTAATTGTAATTGGCTGTTGTGTTTGTGAATTCTCGAGTTGTATTGTGTGTTGGATAGTTTCTTAATTAGGTTTTGCTTAATAGGGAGATTAGGCATTGGAATTAGGAAATTTGTAATTCAATTGTTGTATTGTTGTGTGTGCATCTTGTGTGGTGGGGAATTGCAGAAGGGGGTAGAAGGCAATCTTGTAGGTTCAAGATTGGTTTTGGTGTGATTTGTTTGTAAACTGCAATTGAATTAGTGGAAATCCTTGCAAGTGGTTGTAAGGGACTGGATGTAGCCTAAGTGGTTGGGTGAACTAGGATAAAAACATCTGTGTAATTCTCTTCTCCCTTACACTTTTAAAGTTCGTTCTGCTGTTGTGAAAATTTGAATTCTGCCATTAAGAACAATTTGTTAAATCTAAAGAACAATCTGTTGAAATTCTGGACAGACTGAAAAATTGACATTCGAGTTGTTTCTTTAATTGGCTTATATCTATTTTAAAGGATTAAAATTTTGTATCTTACTAAATATTCTCAAACTTGGATTATCAATCAAATTGTCTTGTGATTCTTTGAGCATATTGGATTCATTCTTGATCTGTAAACTGGAATTAACTTGAAGCACAACTGTGTAGTACTATAAAATTGGTTTTTCATAATTCTGATAATTCTTTAGATTGAAACTTGTTTTTAATACTGGTAAATTGAATCTCTGATCAAAATTCAGTAACTTGAAATATAATTGAAAAATTTGCTCTGTTGAAATACTACTTTAATTGTAGAAAATTCTGAACAGGTTCATTACTGTTGTAACATTGTATTTGTTGATTGACTATTTATAATCTTAGTTGCTTGTTCATTTTCATTAACCTTGAAAAGTATTTAGTTTGCTACTTTGTCTAATCATTGGCTGATTGTGTCAATTTGGTTTGTGATAATCTTGTCTTTAGCAAAATTTATCTCTAATAAAAAAGAATTAGTGTCTACTATAGTATTAAAATTACAGTTTGTTGTAATCTGATTGAATCTGTTGTTTTGTATACATCTTACACTACAATCATAGTTTGATAAGAAAACTCATTCAAACTTCTCAGTTTTCAAAAAGATTTTAATTGTTCAATTCACCCCCCCTCTTGAACATTGACCATCCTATTTTCAACAATAAATAGTTTTGTTTTGATCTTATTAATGTGCTTTTTTGCTTGTTATTATTATGAACTAAATACTTGGTTTCGTCTATAAGGATGAGAAAAAGAAATTCAAGAAGTTGAAGACATGACCTACAAATTTAACATAAAAAAAATTTTGCAAGGAGAACAACGTGGAGAATCAATATGGAGGTCATCTTGATACAACAAAGTTGTGTTGATGCTTCAAAGGGTGAAGCGAACATACTGACATTCATGTCTCAGAAGGAGAAGGTTGACATGATCAACAAAGCTAAGAGTGTCGTGATTTTGTGTCATTGTGATAACTAAGGGAAGTCGCTAAGAAGAAAATTGTTGTGTCGTTATGGGTGAAACTTGAGTCATTGTATATGATTAAGGCTTTGATACACATACTATGTTTGAAGCAATAATTATATTTATTCGAGATAATTAAGTCAAGAATGATGATGGAGTAGCTAGCAAATTTCAATAAGATTCTGGACAACTTGGAGAACAATGAGGTGAAGCTTAAGGATGAGGAAAATGTTTACTTCTTCATAATGCCTTGTCTAATATGTTTGAACATTTTAAAGACGTTTTTATGTTTAGGAAGGAATAGACCTTTAAGAACTAAGGAGCTTCAAAAGTTTCAAGAGACTAAGGAGGAGAATAATTGGTTGAGTATAAATGTGTCAAAGTCAAAGAGAAAGAAAGAAAAGGAATTTAAGGGGAGGAAGTCAAAGCGATAGACAATTTGGCAGAAGTTAAGTGCTACAATTGCCACAAGAAATATTATTTCAATTCGATTTATCCATATAAGAAGAGAAACGAGAGAGGTAAGAAATATTAGTTTTAGAAGGAATTTGTTGATGTTGTTGCAGTACTTGATAGCTATGAGTCTCTAGGGGTGCTAGTGGCATCTGCATTTGATACACAGAGGAGTCAGATCATGTACTTAGGATTCATTTATCATATGTGTCCCTATAAAGGAGTTCTTTGAGACCTTGGAACTGAAAAAAAGGCGGAGTGGTCCTTCTTGAGAACAATAAAGCTTGTAAAGTGAAAGGCATACGAGATTAAAGATGTTTGATGATTGGTAGATGCTATAGGTGCACTTGGCTTTAAAAAGGGGGATTGAATGGAGCCTTGACTCTTTTCGTGGTAGACAAATATAGACTGTTTAATAGATCATCTAATTAGATCATCTAGCATAATCATCTAGTAGAGTCGTCTTGGTAGACCGTCTAGCAGAGTCGTCTTGGTAGACTGTCTAGCAGAGTTGTTTTGGTAGACCATCTAATCAAGTCAAGATAAAATAAACAACAAAGCAAAGTCACTGGAAAAAGCAAAGAGAGAACAACACACAAGAATTATCCTAGTTCCTCTAAATATGGGTTACATCCAGTCCCCTTAAGCCAACAACTTAAGAGCTTATACTAACCAACACAATTAGTTATAACGAGTATTCTCGCCACTCCATATTATAAAAAGTATTCTTACTTCTCTAGGTTACAACGTCCAAGTTACAACGAGTATTCTATTCTCTTTAGGTTACAACGAGGATTCACGCATCTCCAGGATACAAGTATTCACAACTGTCAAGCTCCCCTTAAGATTAAGAATTCTCAAGAAAATAAAGAACACTCTCAAAGAGAGAACAAAGAAAGCTCACATGGATGTAAATGTGAAGAATTACAATGGTTTAAAACTCAATCCAAAATACTAGACACTCTAACAGCTTGACTAGATGCTCATTATAGCTCTTGTATTTTCGGCAAGATCACTTATATAACCTTTGTTGCTTGACTTGCCTTACTTTTGTTCTTTACCTTCACTCCCTTTATATGACTTTTCAAATATGTCCTTTGATACTTGAATTTTGCAATATCTTCATCTTTTTTGTGATAGATGCTCAAAATAAAAGTTTGGATTTGCAACATTTTATTTTATTTTTTGCTTCGAATATGTTTAAGAAATTAATTCAAAAGTATTTACAATATGAGTTAGTAAAAGTAAATTTAAACATAATAATAAAATCATTTCATTCCAGATAATACATGATGTTAAAAAATAGAGTACTTGAGATTTTCAATTATTCAATTTGTTTTTTTTTATAAAGGATCTATAGATATTCACAATATATCACAACATATAAAATTTGTTTAAGCAAGATGTTCCCGAAAGAGATAATGAAAATATTTTGCTTCCTAAAAAACACTGTGAATATCTTTTTGTTCCATTAAATTTTGCAAACAAAATCTTTTGTTATTAGATATTATATTAGTTTAATTAAACGCATTTTTAAAAGGTATATGTATTTTAAAGATTTCACTTTTCACAATTAACTGTTTTAAATAAATTATATATGTGTTCAATTTGGTCATTAGGACCGTTTATCATAAACAATCTATGAGATTGTTTGTTATGAACGAAAGTTGTAGAGATTTAGAGGGCCTATTACATACTACACTTGTACAAAACACTATTATATCATTCAAATCATAAATAAAACATTCAATTTAAATTTTTTTATGAAATTAATAAGTCTTATTAGATTGTCTATCATGACCACATGTTGTAGACACTCAGAGAGTCTACAATTTTACAAAACATTGTTAGAACAATCAAGATATAAGTAAACTATTCAGTTAATTTTTGTTATCATCAAAATATAAAAACATAAAACTTCACATATGATTTTTAGTTACTAGATTGTCTAGTGAATCGTAGACTATCTAGTGTTTCAATAGACTGTCTAAGGGCTTAACATTCCATCTAGGCAAATCATCGAGGGTCTCAACAATTTCACATATAATTTTCTGGTCATCAGACCGTCTAATGTCTTAACAGACTATTTAGGGGATTAAAAGACCGTTTAGGCAGATCATCTGAGGTCTCAAAAGATGTTTTTGCAAGAAGTGAGATATGTTCCAAAGCTTAAGAGGAATCTTTTGTCAATTAGTAGATGGGTTTAACAACCAAGATTGAATAAGGAATGGTAAAAATTCTTACTAGAGTGTTTATAATTGTTGAGGGTGTGATCACACGTGCCTCTATGACTTGTTAAACAATGTAAAATAAGAAAAAATTTTGGCATCTAAGGATGGGACACATCATTGAGAAGGTATTGGTGGAGTTAGAGAAGTAGAACTTGCTAGGAGGTGATAAGATGGAGCGGTTGGAGTTTTGTGATCACTACATACTAGGAAAGTCTAATAGATTGAAGTTTGAGGCTGGTAAGCCTCATGTAAGGTGAGCTCAAGATTATGGTGGAGGGACTTATTTTCTCACTATGATAGACGATTCCTCAAGGAGGTGTGAATCTTTATCTTGAAAAGTAAGACTAATTTTTTTTACAGGTTTAAGGAATGACACACCATGATGAGTAATCAATAACTACTCAAGATAGACAATGGATATGAGTTTGTTTCAAAGGAGTTCAATTTGCATGATAAAAAGTATAAAGAGACATAAGACAATTGCATGAATACCACAACAGAATGGATTGACTGAGAAGATAAACAAAATCATTTTGGAGAGGATGTGATGTATGCTACTATGAGCTGGATCGTCAAATTCCTTCTAGGGAGAATCTACAAACATTGTCGTCTACCTAATAAACAAGATTCAATCATCTAATTTGCAAGAGTTGTATGAAAATATCTTCTACTTGATACGTTGACATTTGCATATGTTAAGAAGGACAAACAAAAAACAGGGGTTGAGAGGTGTATCTTCATTGGACATATAGAAGGTCTAAAGGGGTATAAGCTTTGAAGGTTGGAGGTTTGGAGATGCTAGAAGCTTTGTTAGTAAGAACATCACATTCGATGAGACTCGAATGACTATACTGATTTCCGAGAAAAGAGAATGAGAAAATCCACATTAGAGTGGAGCCTTATGATCATGAATCACATTATTTGAGCCTTATAATCATGAATCACATTATTTAAAGATATTAAACATGAGATATCATATGATATAAACCAATCTTTTACCTTTAACTCAATAAGACTTAAATATATATAAATTGACTTTAATTGTTAATATACGAAAAGTAGATTAGTCAAACTTATATTACATTAACCTTAAAGTTTCAAAACTATTTTTTTTTAAATTTTAAATATAAAATTAAATAATACTTCAATAAAATAAAGAAAAATATATTGTGTTATTAAATAAATTATTATTTATTTATGTTCTCAAATTAATAAATATAAATAATTTTTATGTGTTCTGGTTATATATTTTAACATTTCCCAATTTGGTACATTTCTTTTTTATTTTTCCTATTTATGTTACAATTTTCTAATAAATTCATTCATATTATTAATTTGAAATATCTAAACATTAATATTTAGATTTACAAGATTTTCACCGTTGCCACGTATATTTATCGATTTGTTTGTTTGCGTTTACTTTTTATTTTTTTTAATAAAATAAACGAATCTTTACATCTTTATGTATTTGTCTAATTTTATCATTTAAATTTTCTAAAAATTATCTACTTCATAAATTAGCAGTTTTTTTTCTTTTATAAAAAAAATAGTAACTAAAAAAAAGTTATTTTAGAAGTTTAAATAAATAGGACTTCATAGAGAAAGATGGGAGAGTCGCTATCAGCAGTCAACGGATCCAATGGTTAGTTTTGCGTGAAAATCATATTAATTTCTTTTCTTCATCAACTGAGAATACCTTTTATTTAAGAATCTGAGTTTTTTTTTTTTTTTTAAATTTAAAC